>Ga0255139_1000034_pt1 | contig 59035 bp, 56 predicted proteins | sample Law_Colum_RepB_8_FD_188549 | JGI IMG/M metagenome (GOLD analysis project Ga0255139, IMG submission 188549) | Freshwater microbial communities from St. Lawrence River, New York, United States - Law_Colum_RepB_8d | ecosystem: Environmental > Aquatic > Freshwater > River | place: USA: New York...
GCCCATCCAGCACACCATCGCCGTTTACCAGGTGGTGCAGATGCTGCTGGCGGTCGAGGGCGACGACGCCCGCGCTGCGGTGCTGCGCCGTGCAGGCATCTCGCCTGCGCTGCTGGAGTCGCCTCTGGCGCGGGTCACCCAAACCCAATTTGCCCGCCTCATGACCGCGCTGGTGCGCCACCACCGCGACGAGTTCTGGGGCCTCGGTTCGGCTCCCTTGCCGCTGGGCTCGTTTGCCGTGTGCTGCCGCATGCTGGTGGGCCACCGCAAGCTGGGCGACGCGCTGCGCGCCGGGCTGCGGTACTACCACGCGCTGCTGGTCGACTTTGTGCCCCGCTTGCAGGTCAGCGGCGGCGTGGCCTACCTGCGCATGGGCTCGCGCCACCCACTCACGGCCCGGCAGGCCTATGCCGTGCGGGTGTTCATGTTCCTCAGCTACGGCGTCATGTGCTGGCTGGCGGCGCGGCGCATCCCGGTGGATGAAGTCGTTTACCAAGACAGCGATGTGGCCCGTCGCAGCGATGCCTCCAAGCTCTTTCAAGCGCCCATCCATTTGATGGATGGCGAATGGGGTTACCGCTTTGACGCCAAGTGGCTCGAGCTGCCCGTGGTGCAAAGCCACGAAAGTGTCGAGACCTTTTTGCGCGAAGCCCCGGCCTGCCTGCTGGTCAAGTACCGCGACCAGGCCAGCCTGACCGAGCGCATCCGCCGCTTGCTGCGCCGCTACTTGGCCGAAGAAATGCCCTCGCTCGAAGCCATCAGTGACATGCTGGCCACCACCCCGCAAACCCTGCGCCGCCGCCTGCAGCGCGAAGGCCAGGGCTACCAGATGATCAAAGACGCCCTGCGCCGCGACGTGGCCGTCGAGTTCCTCACCCAGTCCGACCTGCCCCTGCTCGAAGTGGCCGCCCGCGTGGGTTTTTCAGAAGCCAGCACCTTCCACCGCGCCTTCAAAGGCTGGACGGGCCTGACGCCGGGAGCGTACCGGCAGGCGCACAACGAACCGGCCGAAGACGAAGCGCTGGCCTGAGCTGTACTTTTTTTCTTTGTGGGAGCGGCGCCCTCGCCGCGATCAACCCTCGCAGACCATCATCCATCGTCCTCATGCGCGTGGATTTCCTATCCGCTCAAACTTCATCATCTAGATAACCCGCTTCGCGCTGGTGACGGATACGGGCCACCATGACCCGGTCCAACACATCGTCCCATGCGTAGCGCGCCAGATAGCCGCTGCGCCTGCGGGAGATGATCAATTCACGTAAACCACCTTCTACCGGCCGACCCATGCCGGGTTGATGCGTTAACACTTGCAGGGCATCCAGAATGAAATCGAGAAGCTCCCCAGCTAATGGGTCTTTGGACTCGTACAAAAACAGTTCCAACCGGACCAAATCCTGAAATGCCGCTGGGCTGAGAAATACGGTGTTCACACCTCAGCCCATTTTTTTGGGTTGCAAGGGTGCAGGCAGCGCGCTCTGCCCCTGACGGTGTTCTTTCAGTTGAGAAAAATAGAGACGAACATCGTCCAGCGCATGACCTGTGCCGGTGGCCTTCATGACGGCCAGCGCATCCGCCGAATCTTGCGCAAATGTTTGCCGCAAGCGCTTGCGCTGCGCCGCATCGGCCAGCGTGCTCACCATGAAAGCGTGCAGGCTCATGCCCATTTGCTTGGCATCTTCTTCAAGCTGCAGCTTGAGCGCGCCGGGCAGTTTCAGACTGGTGGGGATGTTGGCAGGAACAGCGGGCATGACAAGCTCCATTCATGGGTAGTCAGAAGTGACTACCTAGACCCATTCTACTCAACTGATACATGCGCCGCGATGTGTGGCGGTCGAGTTCTTCACCCAGTCCGACCTGCCCCTGCTCGAAGTGGCCGCCCGTGTGGGGTTTTTCGAAGCCAGCACCTTCCACCGCGCCTTCAAAGGCTGGACGGGCCTGACGACGGGGGCGTACCGGCAGGCGCACAACGAGCCGGCAGAATATGAAGCGCTGACTTGATCTGAGTGCTTATCTTTGTGGGAGCGGCACCCCCGCCGCGAAAGAGCGCCCACAGCCCACAGACATTCGCCCTGAAGTTTTTGATGTTTGTTTGACGATTTCCAAGTCTGCTGTATCTTCATTGACAATTCAGATTTTGGTGTGGCCTTGCACGCGTGAAGAAGTTATGAATCAATCGGATTTCAATGTGGGAGAACACTCGTGAAGCCATCTCTTGCTTTGCAAACAAACCGCGATGCTATTCGCACTGTGGTTGAGCGTCATCGTGCCTGTAATGCCCGTGTTTTTGGCTCTGTGCTGCATGGTAATGACCATGAAGGCAGCGACTTGGACATTTTGATTGACCCAACACCCAGCACAACGTTCATGGATGTGGCCAAGATTCAAGTTGAGCTGGAAAAGCTCTTGGGCGTGTCCGCGGATGTGTTGACCCCCAATGCATTACCTGACAAGTTCCGCAATTTTGTGTTGGCCGAGGCTGTCCCCGTATGAACAAAGCATTGCGAGTGCCTGATTACTTGGGCCACATTCTGGCTGCGATTGAGCGTATTGAGTGCCACACAGCGGACGTTGATGAACTTGGGTTTATGAGCAGTGAGCTGATTCAGGACGCGGTGATTCGCAACATTGAGTACAGATAACGAAGTCCCCCTTGCATTTGACCCAGAAGGCGTCAGTCATATTGGCCGCTGTGTCGGATGCATTAAATCCACCGCAGAACATTTCTATGGACGCACCGAAGACACTCGCCATCGAACTCCAGCGCGCAGCACGCACAGCACTGCTCACGCAGCCTCACGTTGAATCCTTGGTGTGCTTTGTTGAGAGGATGCGGGAAGCAAAAGGACCGAGCTACAAAGTCCCTGACTTTGATCCCTTGGACGGAGGCATCAACGCGCAAGTCTTGTTTCTTCTGGAGGCCCCCGGTCCAAAGGCCGTCTCCAGCGGATTTGTCTCGCGCAATAACCCCGACGAGACAGCCAAGAATTTCTTCCTTCTTAACGAAAAAGCAGGAATCGATCGTCGCCGCACAATGATATGGAATGCCGTGCCTTGGTACATTGGGTCCGGTACAAAGGTCAGACCAGCAAAGCGCGACGATGTGCGCGAGGCCGATGAATGGCTTAAGGCGTTGCTGGCCACTCTCCAACAGCTTCAAATCGTTGTGTTCGTGGGCCAGAAGGCAATGTATGCGCAGGGTGTCGTACAGCGCTGCCGCCCGGATGTCCATGTCATGAAAATGCCGCATCCAAGCCCCATGTTTATAAATCGCGCCCCAGACAATCGAGCCCGTGTCTTGGCAGCCTTACAAGAAATATCGGTTCGCATGGCCACGAGCAATGCCTGACTTTTAGCCGATGAAGCGGGGATGTCAAAAGCTCAGCCCATCCACCCCACCCAAAAAATTGTCATTTCCTGCCAATCATCTTGACCTGATTGGCGATTGGTAAAGGCCCCTTGGCGTTCGATACTTTATCCGTATCGAACCCTTTCAAGGAGCAGGCATGGCGGTTACCAAGCGCGCAGTTCACGTCGTCGGCGTGGGCATGATCCCCTTCACCAAACCCGGGGCCAGCGAGTCCTACAACCTCATGGGCGCCAAAGCCGCCAAGCTGGCGCTGGACGATGCGGGCGTGCCTTACGACGCCGTGCAGCAAGCCTATGTGGGCTATGTCTATGGCGACTCCACCGCCGGGCAGGCCGCCATTTACGGCGTGGGCCTGACCGGCATCCCGGTCTTCAACCTCAACAACAACTGCTCCACCGGGTCGAGTGCGCTGTTCCTGGCGCGCCAGGCGGTGGAGAGTGGCATGGTCGAATGTGCCATTGCCCTGGGCTTTGAGCAGATGCAGCCCGGCGCGCTCAAAGGCGCCTGGGACGACCGCCCCTCGCCCATGACCCGCTTTGCCGAGGTCATGACCGCGCACCAGGGCTACGAGCCCGCCGCGCCGCGTGCCGCCCAGTTCTTTGGCGGCGCGGGCATGGACTACATGAAGCATTACGGCATCCGCCCCGACACCTTTGGCCGCATCTCGGTCAAGGCGCGCCAGCACGCGGCCCGCAACCCGCTGGCCGTGTTCCGCCAGACGCTCACGCTCGAAGAGGTCATGGCCTCCCCCACCGTGTTTGGCCCGCTGACGCGCTACCAGTGCTGCCCGCCCACCTGCGGCGCGGCGGCGGCCATTGTTTGCTCGGCCGACTTTGCCAAAAAGCACAAGCTCGACATGCGCGTGGTGATCGCCGCGCAGGCCATGACCACCGACACGCCCAGCACCTTTGAGAGCGATGACATGCGCCGCGTGGTCGGCTACGACATGACGGCCAACGCCGCCAAACAGGTCTACGAAGCCGCAGGCATCGGCCCCGAGGACCTCGACGTGGTCGAGTTGCACGACTGCTTCACGGCCAACGAACTCATCACCTACGAGGGCCTGGGCCTCACGCCCGAAGGCACCGCAGAAAAGTTCATCGTCGACGGCGACAACACCTACGGCGGCCGCATCGTCACCAACCCCTCGGGTGGCTTGCTGTCCAAGGGCCACCCGCTGGGCGCCACCGGGCTGGCGCAGTGCTACGAGCTGGTGTCGCAGCTGCGCGGCACAGCCGACCAACGCCAGGTCGAAGGCGCACGTTTGGCCTTGCAGCACAACCTGGGCTTGGGCGGTGCTTGCGTGGTGACGCTGTACCAAAAAGTCTGAAGGAGGCCGACATGATCGACCGCAAATACATCGGCCACACGATGCCGCCCTTCGAGGTGCTGGTCGAAAAAGGCCGCCTGCGCTTTTTCGCCAAGGCCACGGGCCAGACCGACCCGGTTTACGCTGATGAGGCCGCTGCCCACGCCGCAGGCCACCCGGCCTTGCCCGTGCCGCCCACCTTCTTGTTTTGCCTGGAGATGGAGTCACCCGACCCGGCCGCGATCCGCAACCTGCTGGGCATGGACTACCGCCGCCTGCTGCATGGCGAGCAGGGCTTCACTTTCCACCGCATGGCCTATGCGGGCGATGTGCTGCGCTTTGAGCAGCGCATCGAAGACATCTACGACAAGAAGGGCGGCGCACTCGAATTCGTCGTCCGCAAAACCCGCGTCAGCAACCAGCGTGGCGAGCATGTGGCCGATCTGCGTGCCGTGACCGTGTTGCGCCACGGATAAGGAAGCCCCATGACCCTCCCATCCTTTGATGCCCTGCAAGTGGGCGACGCCATTCCCGCGCTGGAGCTGCCGCCCGTCTCGCGCCTCACGCTGGCGCTGTACTGTGGTGCTTCGGGCGACCACAACCCGATCCACGTGGACACCGACTTTGCGCACAGCGCAGGCCTGCCCGACGTGATCGCGCACGGCATGCTGTCCATGGGCTGGCTCGCCCGCCTGCTCACCAACTGGGTGCCGCAAACCGCCATTCGCGACTACAGCGTGCGCTTTGCCGCCATGACCCAGGTGCACGAAAAGATCACTTGCACGGGCCAAGTGACCGAGAAATTCGAAGTCGACGGCGAGCGCCGTGTGCGCCTGTCGCTGACCACGGCCAACGCCGAAGGCCAGGTCAAGCTCGCGGGCGACGCGGTCGTTGCGCTGGCCTGAAATATCAGGATTGATTCGCCCCTGTGAACTATTCAATGCCCAAAGATGTTGTAGGTCGGCGGCTTTAGCCCCGACATGCAGCCTGCGCCAAAGTCAGCCATGTCGGGGCTAAAGCCACCGACCTGCGAGATGACTTGGGCACACATTTCAAACTTCAACGAATAACAGAAAAGGATTTTCATGACCCGCAAACTCGAAGGCCAAGTGGCCCTGGTTTCAGGCTCCGGTCGCGGCATTGGCCGTGAAATCGCGCTCAAGCTCGCCAGCGAAGGCGCACGCGTCGTCATCAACGACCTCGACCAGGCCCCGGCCGAGCAGACGGTGGCCGACATCGTCGCCAGCGGTGGTCAGGCCGTGGCTTGCATTGGCAGCGTGACCGACACCGATTTTGGCGACCGCTTTGTCAAGACCGCGCTCGACGCTTTTGGCGGCATCGACATCATCGTCAACAACGCCGGTTACACCTGGGACAACGTGCTGCAAAAGATGAGCGACGAGCAGTGGGAAGCCATGCTCGCTGTGCACTTGACGGCACCGTTCCGCATCTTGCGCGCAGCGTCGGGCTTCATCCGCGACGCGGCCAAAAAAGAAGCCGACGCGGGCACACCCAAACACCGCAAGGTGGTCAACATCTCGTCCACCTCGGGCGTGTACGGCAACGCAGGCCAGGCCAATTACGCGGCGGCCAAGGCCGGCATCAACGGTTTGACCAAAGCCATGGCCAAAGAGTGGGGCCGCTACAAGGTCAACGTCAACAGCGTGGCCTTTGGCCTGATCATGACGCGCCTGACCCAAGCTCTCACAGCAGGCGACGCCAGCGTGGAGATTCAGGGCCGCACCATCGCCGTCGGCGTGCAGCCCGACCGTTTGAAGGCCGCCGAGTCCACCATTCCGCTGGGCCGTGGCGGCACGCCCGAAGAAGCCGCAGGCGCGGTCTACATGTTCTGCATCCCCGAATCCAACTACGTCAGTGGCCAGGTGTTGGTTTGCGGCGGCGGCCGCCCGTAAGGCACGTATGGACAGCATCCTCACTTTCCCCCGCAGCGTGTTCCGCGAAGACCACGAGATGCTGCGCACCACCGTGCGCCGCTTTCTGGAGCGCGAATGCAAACCCCGTCAGGCCCAATGGGACAAAGACGGCAAGGTCGACCGCGAGACCTGGCTCAAGGCCGGGCGCGAAGGCCTGCTTTGCGCCACCATGGACCCCGAATGGGGCGGTGGTGGCGGTGACTTCGGTCATGCGGCGGTGATCGTCGAAGAGATTGGCCGCTCTGGCGTGGGTGGCCTGGGCTTTGGCCTGCACTCGGATGTGGTGGCACCCTACATCGAGCGTCTGGGCACACCAGAACAAAAGCAGCGTTGGCTGCCCCGATGCGCCACAGGCGAAGTGATCCTGGCCATTGCCATGAGCGAGCCGGGCGCGGGCAGTGACCTCAAGGCCATCCGCACCACGGCCCGCCGTGAGGGCGACGAGTACGTCATCAACGGTGCCAAGACCTTCATCTCGAATGGCCTGAACTGCGACCTGGTCGTGGTGGTGGCCAAGACCGAGCCCGAGCTGGGCGCCAAGGGCGTGTCGCTCATCTTGGTCGAGGCCGACCGCGCCGGTTTTCGCAAAGGCCGCAAGCTCGAAAAAATGGGCCAGGAAGCGGCCGACACCGCCGAGCTGTTTTTTGAAGACGTGCGCGTGCCCGTGACCAACATCCTGGGCGAAGAAAACAAGGGCTTTGCTTACCTGATGCAAGAGCTGGCGCAAGAGCGCTTTGTGATCGCGCTGGGCGCGGCCGCCAAGATGGAAGCCATGTTTGACGAGACCGTGCGCTACACCAAGGAGCGCGTGGTCTTTGGCAAGCCGCTGTTTGACTTTCAGAACACCCGTTTCAAACTGGCCGAGATCAAAGTCCGCACCACCGCCGTGCGCATGATGGTGGACCAGTACTTGGGCGAACACCTGCGCCGCAAACTCACTGTGCAAGAAGGCGCCATGGCCAAGCTGTTTGCGACCGAAGAGCTGGGCAAAGCGCTCGACGAATTGCTGCAGCTCTACGGCGGTTACGGCTACATGATGGAGTACCCCATCACCCGCGCCTTTGTCGACTCGCGTGTGACCCGCATCTATGGCGGCACCAGCGAAGTCATGAAAGAGCTGATCTCGCGCAGCCTGTGAAGCGGGTCCAGTCCATGTCTGAATTGCACCACGCACACTGGCCCAAGGGCGTGCCGCATGACTTGCGCGTGCCGCAGGTCACGCTCAACCATTTTGTGCAGACCGCGGCCCTGCGCTATCCCGATAAGCCCGCCCTGATCTACGCCGACCGGGTGCTGACGTACCGCCAGCTGAACCAGCAGATTGAGGCCGTGGCCGCGTACCTGCAGCAGCGCCTGGGCGTGGCGCGTGGCGACCGCGTGTTGCTCATGAGCCAGAACTGCCCGCAGTTCGTCATCGCCTTTTATGCCGTCATGCGCGCAGGCGCAGCGGTGGTGCCCGTCAACCCGATGAGCACCATGCCCGAGGTGACTTATTACGCGCAAGACAGCGGGGCCAAAGTGGCCTTGGTGGCGCAAGACCTCTTGCCCCAGGTGCAGCCCCTGCTGGGGCAGCCAGACAGCACACTCACGGCCATCATGGTGCACGCCTACAGCGAAGGCGTGCCCGAAAGTGGCCTGCCAGCGCTGCCCGAAGCCATGCGCTTTGCGGCGCAGACTTCGTCAGACCCGAATGTGCACGCCTTCGTCGATGCCGTGGCCTTTGCTGCGCCTGTGCAGGACGTGGGCTGCACGCCCGACGACTTGGCCGTGCTGCCCTACACCTCGGGCACCACCGGTCACCCCAAAGGCTGCTGCCACACCCACCGCACGGTGCTGGCCTCCAACATCGCCTCGCAGGTATGGCGCGGTCTGCATGCGGACGCGGTGTTCCTGTGCGTGGCGCCGCTTTTCCACATGCTGGGCATGCAAAACGGCATGAACATGCCGCTCACGCTGGGCGGCACCATGGTGATGATGCCGCGCTGGGACGCGGCGCGCGCTGTGGCCCTGGTCGAGCGTTACCGCGTTACCGTCTGGACCGCTCCCCCGGCCATGGTGATCGACTTCTTTGCCCAGCCCACGGCGCACACCAGCGACCTGTCGAGCCTGGCGCTGTTGTCGGGTGGTGGTGCGGCCATGCCCGAGGCGGTGTCGAAAATGCTGTTCGAGCAATTCGGCTTGTCCTACAACGAAGCCTATGGCTTGTCGGAGACGGCGGCGTTTTTGCACGCCAACCCCTCGGCACGCGGCAAGCGCCAGTGCCTGGGCATGCCCACGCAGGGCGTGCACTCGCGCATCATCGACCCCGAAACCTTGCAAGAGCTGCCGCAGGGCGAGGTGGGCGAGCTGGTCACACGCGGTGCGCAGGTCATGCGGGGCTATTGGCGCAACCCGCAAGCCGACCAGGACGCGTTCATCACCCTCCAGGGTGAGCGTTATTTCAGAACCGGCGACTTGGCGCTGGTCGACGAAGACGGTTACTTCTTCATGCGCGACCGCCTCAAGCGCATGGTCAACGTCTCGGGCTTCAAGGTCTGGCCTGCCGAAGTGGAAAACACCATGTACGAGCACCCGGCGGTGCACGAGGCCTGCGTGATCGCCGTGCCCGACAACAAGCGCGGCGAAAACGTGATGGCCTTGCTGGTGCTCAAGCCCGAATTCAAAGGGCAAGTCACAGAGCAAGACGTCATCGACTGGAGCCGCGAACGCATGGCCGTCTACAAAACCCCGCGCATCGTGCGTTTCATGGACAGCCTGCCCAAGTCGGGCACCGGCAAGATCCTTTGGCGCCAGTTGCAGGAGCAAGAGCAGGCTCGCGTGAGCGCTCAGGAGAGCCCATGAACCGCCCCGGCTGTCTTGTGGGAGCCAGCCCTGCTGGCGATAAGACGCTCGTGGTCCACAAGCCATCGCTTGCAGGGCAAGCTCCTACAGAAATCGCCACGAAATTTTTCCCACAGGAGACCTTATGCGTATCCCCTTGAGTTTCAAAGGCCAGTCGGTGTTTGTGGCCGGTGGCAGCAGCGGCATCAATCTGGGCATCGCCACCGCGTTTGCGCAGGCCGGGGCCAAGGTGGCGATCGCCAGCCGCAATGCCGAGCGCGTGGCCCAGGCCGTCGCGCAATTGCGCCAACACGGCACGCAGATCGAAGGCTACAGCGCCGACGTGCGCGACGCCGCAGGCATTGCCGCTGCGCTGCAGCAGGCGCGTGACGCCATCGGCCCGTTTGACGTGCTGGTGTCGGGCGCGGCGGGCAACTTTCTGGCGCCCGCTTTGGGGATGTCGGCCAACGGTTTCAAGACGGTAGTGGACATTGACCTCAACGGCACTTTCCATGTGCTGCGTGCGGGCTTCGAGCACCTGCGCCGCCCCGGTGCCTGCGTCATCAACATTTCGGCGCCGCAAGCCTTCAACCCCACCAAATTCCAGGCCCATGTGTGCGCCGCCAAGGCGGGCGTGGACATGCTCACGCGGGTGCTGGCCATGGAGTGGGGCCCTGAGGGCGTGCGCGTGAACTCCATCGTGCCCGGCCCGATCGGCGACACCGAAGGCATTCGCCGCTTGGCACCCACGCCCGAAGCGCTCCAGCGCATGACGCAGTCCGTGCCCCTGCAGCGCATGGGCCGCGTGGAAGAAATCGCCGACATGGCGCTGTTTTTGGCGTCTTCGCATGCGTCGTTTGTCACCGGCGCCATCTTGCCGGTGGACGGCGGCAGTTCCCTGGCCGGCGGCCGGGACTATGCCGCATCTTTGTAGGAGCTTGCCCTGCAAGCGATGCCCCGCAAACCACCAAGATGTCTATCGCCAGCAGGGCTGGCTCCCACAGACAAGAAAAGGGAATCACATGAGTCTTTTGAAATTCGAAATCGCTGACCAGGTCGCGACCATCACCTTTGACAGCCCCAGCAAACGCAACGCGCTCGAGCCCGCCATGCGCGACGAGCTGGCCGTGGCCTTGCAACACATCCAGCAAGACAAGTCCATCCGTGCCGTGGTCCTCACAGGGGCGGGTGGGCATTTCTGCTCGGGCGGTGACCTCAAGAACATCGCCGCCGCCAACCTCGACAACGGCGGCTGGCTCGGCCGCATGCAGACCCTGCACGAGTGGGTGCAGCTGCTGCTGACACTCGACCGCCCGGTGATCGCCGCCGTCGATGGCGCGGCCGCAGGTGCGGGCTTCAGCCTGGCTTTGTCGGCCGACTTTGTGCTGGCCACGCCGCGCGCCTGGTTCAACATGTCCTTCCTCAAGGTCGGGCTGGTGCCCGACGTGGGGGCCTTCTACACCTTGCCCCGCGTGGTGGGCGTGCAGCGCGCCAAGGAGATCATGCTCTCGGCCCGCGACATCGACGCGCAAGAGGCCTTGCGTCTGGGCATCGTCATGGAGCTGCACGAACCCGACCAGCTGTTGGCGCGGGCCCAGGCCATGGCCCGCAGCTTTGTGGGCGCGTCGCCCGCCGCCGTGGCGCTGATCAAGCGCAGCCTGAACAACGCCTTGGGCGGTGGTCTGCAAGACATGCTGAGCTCGGAAGCCCAAGCGCAGGCTCTGGCCGCAGGCACCGCCGAACACCGCGAAGCCGTGGGGCGTTTCCTGAACAAACAGGCGCCATTGTTTGTCTGGCCCGCACAGGACAAAAGCTGAGAGGCAACATCTTCGTAGGAGCCCACCCCGTGGGCGATTTCACGCAGACCCCAGGCCCCAAAAAATCGCCCACAGGGTGGGCTCCTACAAAACAAGCTTTGCAATCCATGAACAGGCCACAAACCAAGGCTCAGAACCCCAAGTACAGGCACCGCCGAACACCGCGAAGCTGTGGGGCGGTTCCTCAACAAGCAGACACCGCTGTTTGCTTGGCCCGTGCAGGACAAAAGCTGAGAGGCAACATCTTCGTAGGAGCCCACCCCGTGGGCGATTTCACGCAGACCCCAGGCCCCAAAAAATCGCCCACAGGGTGGGCTCCTACAAAACAAGCTTTGCAATCCATGAACAGGCCACAAACCAAGGCTCAGAACCCCAAGTACAGGCACCGCCGAACACCGCGAAGCTGTGGGGCGGTTCTTCAACAAACAGGCCTCGCTGTTTGCTTGGCCCGCGCAGGACAAAAGCTGAGAGGCAACATCTTCGTAGGAGCCCACCCCGTGGGCGAAAGGTTTCAGGGCGTGTTCCACGCCCATCGCCCACAGGGTGGGCTCCTACAAAAAACAGTCATGCAGACGCATGGACAAGACCCGAACCAAGGGCAATCCCTGAGTTTGGCAATGCTGAACCCCCGGTTCAGCATTCGAAGATTGTCCAGAATCACTGGACGCCGCAAGATACATCAACCCCCATTGGGGTGACGCTGGTCCACCAGCGGTTCATCCCATGACTTCAAGGAGAACAACATGAGCAAAGCAGGATTGGTTCAAGACAAAGTCGTCGTCGTCACCGGTGCCGGTGGCGGCATTGGCCGCGACATTGCGCTGGCCATGGCGCGTGAAGGTGCCAAAGTGGTGGTCAACGACATTGGCGCGTCCGTCTCTGGCGAAGGCCAGGACACAGGCCCCGCGCAAAAAGTCGTGGACGAAATCAAGGCCATGGGCGGTCAGGCCGCGGCCAACACCGACAGCGTGTCCGACGCCGCAGGCGCGGCCCGCATCATCCAAACGGCCATCGACAGCTTTGGCCGCATCGACGTGGTGGTCAACAACGCAGGCATCTTGCGTGACCGCTTCTTCCACAAGATGAGCATGGACGAGTGGGACGCGGTGCTCAAGGTGCACCTGTACGGCGCGTTTTACGTCAGCCGCGCTGCCGCCCCGCACTTCAAGGAGCAGGAAAGCGGCAACTACATCCACATGACCTCGACCTCGGGGCTGGTGGGCAACTTCGGTCAGGCCAACTACTCGGCGGCCAAGCTGGGCGTGACCGCGCTGTCCAAGTCGATCGCGCTCGACATGCAAAAGTTCAACGTGCGTTCCAACTGCATCTCGCCCTTTGCCTGGAGCCGCATGATCGGCTCGATCCCGACCGAGACGCCCGAAGAGCAGGCCCGCGTGGAGCGCATCAAGCAGATGACCCCCGCCAAGATCGCGCCCATGGCCGTGGCCTTGGCCAGTGACGACTCGGCCCATGTGAACGGTCAGGTCTTTGCCGTGCGCAACAACGAAATTTTCTTGATGAGCCAGCCACGCCCCATCCGCTCGGTGCACCGCAGCGAGGGCTGGACACCGCAGTCGGTGCTGGACCAAGCCATGCCCGCGCTCAAGTCCAACTTTTTTGACTTGGAGCGTTCGGGCGATGTGTTCAGCTGGGACCCGATCTGAGGCCATGACCATGAGCAATGAGAACAAAGATTCTGGTGTGTTCGCGCAGCACCAAGCTGCGCTGAGCGAAGGCCGCTTCCTGATTCAGAAGTGCGGTGGCTGTGACCAACACATTTACTTCCCGCGTGAGGTCTGCCCGCATTGCGGCAGTGACGACTTGGCGCTGGTGGCCCCCACGGGCTTGGGCACGGTGTATTCCGTGACCACCGTGCGCCGCAAGCCCGACGCGGGTGGCGACTACAACGTCTGCCTGATCGACCTGGACGAAGGCGTGCGCTTGATGAGCCGGGTGGAGATGAGCCCTGTCGATGCCGTGCAGGTGGGCCAGCGTGTGCAGGCCCGTGTGGTACTTGAAAAAGACCAAGGCGTGGTGGTGTTTGACCCGGTCAGCACAGCGGCAAGCGCGGTCAAACCTGTGCCCCGTGGCCCGGCCGCCTCGGCGGCAGTGCACACCTCGTCGGGCCTGCAGGCCTTGCGCGGCAGCGCTGCCATTGCCGGCGTGGCCACTTTCGGTTGCGGCGAGGCCACGGGCTTCACCGAGATGGAAGTGCTGGCCCGCGCTGCCCGTGCGGCGGTGGCCGATGCCGGTTTGAAGATGAGCGACATCGACGGGCTGTGCACCGCCAGTGTGCTGTCCACCATGTGGCCCATGCCCGTGACCGAATACCTGGGCATCAACCCGCGTTACATCAACGGCACCATGGTGGGTGGCTCCAGCTTTGTGGCGCACCTGTTGCCCGCCATGATGGCCCTGCAGTCGGGCCAGTGCAATGCGGTGCTGGTCTGCTACGGCAGCACGCAGCGCACCTCCACCTTTGGCCGCGCCGAGATCGCGCAGGCGCGCCGCGTGATGGACCCGCAGCCTTACGAAACCCCCTACGCCCCGATGCAGCCGCTGAGTGCTTATGCCTTGGCCACGCGTCGGCACATGCACCAATACGGCACGACACGCCACCAGCTGGCCGAAGTGGCGGTGGCCGCACGCGCCTGGGCGCAGCGCAATCCTGAGGCCTTCATGCGCGAACCCTTGTCGATCGACGATGTGCTCAAAGCCCGCATGGTGTCCGACCCCTTGTCCGTGCGCGACTGCTGCCTGGTGACTGATGGCGGCGGTGCCTTTGTGCTGGTGCGAGCAGACCGCGCGCGTGACCTGGCCAAGAAACCTGTGTATGTGCTGGGCAATGCCACCGCCAACTGGAACCGCCAGGTCTCGTCCATGCACGACCTGACCGTCACCGCCGCCAGCCAGTCCGGCCGCGAAGCCTTTGCCATGGCGGGCATGAAACCCGCCGACATGGGCGTGGTGCAGCTCTACGACGCGTTCACCATCAACACCTTGCTGTTTTTGGAAGACCTGGGCTTTTGCAAGAAGGGCGAGGCCGGTGACTTTGTGCAAAACGGCGGCATCGCGCCGGGTGGGCACTTGCCGGTCAACACCAACGGGGGGGGCCTGTCGTGCACGCACCCGGGCATGTACGGCATCTTCACTGTGATCGAAGCCGTGCGCCAGTTGCGCGGCGAAGGCGGCGAGCGCCAGGTCGCGGGTGTGAAAACCGCGCTGGCCCACGGCAACGGCGGCACGCTGTCGAGCCAGTCCACCGCCATCTTCGGCCTCGAAGAGGTGCTCTGAACACCATGAACACGCTGCTGGCCCAGCCCTTTGGCACCTTGCCCGCCCTGTTGGCGGACCATGCCGCCACACGTGGCGGGCATCCTGCCCTGGTGCTCGATGGGCAGGTGCTGAGCTTTGCCCAGCTGCAGGCGCGTGTGCAGCAGGTGGCTGGCGCTTTGCAACGCGATGGTGTGCGGCCTGGCCAGGCCATCGCCATTTGCGCGGCCACGTCACTCGCGTATGCCTGCACGTTTTTGGGTGCGGTGCTGGCCGGTGTCACAGTGGCGCCTTTGCCACCCACCGCCACGCCTGCGCAACTGCAGGCGCTCAGCGCCAATGCCGGAGCTGTGGCCGTGTTCGTGGATGCCGACACCGCAGCGAACTGGGCCGATGGGCCTGTGCGCTGCTGGTCGCTCGATGAACCTGCCTGGACTGAGTGGCTGCAAGGCGCGCCGGTGCCCAGCCCGGTCACACGCCAGCCGGGTGAGCCATTCAACATCATCTATTCCTCCGGGACCACCGGCATGCCCAAGGGCATCGTCCAGTCCTGTGGCATGCGTTGGGCGCAGCTGCAGCGCTCCCCGGCCAACGGCTTTGGCCCCGATGCCGTCACGCTGCTGGCGATTCCGCTGTATTCCAACCTCACACTCACCTACCTGTTTGGTGCCATTGGCCTCGGCGGCACGGTCGTGCTGATGGGCAAGTTCGATGCGGGGCGTTATCTGACACTGGCCGAAGAGCACGGCGCGACCCATTCGGTGTTGGTGCCCGTGCAGTTCCGTCGCCTGATGGACCACCCCAACTTTGACCGCACCGACCTGTCGCTGCTGCGCCGCCGCTTCTGCGCTGGAGCGCCGTTTGTGGCCGAACTCAAGGCGGAGGTACTGCGCCGCTGGCCGGGTGAGTTGACCGAGTACTACGGCCTGACCGAAGGCGGTGGCCGCACCGAGCTGCAGGCCCACCTGCATCCCGACAAGTTGCACACCGTGGGTCGCGTGAGCGCTGGCAACGACATCCGCTTGATCGATGAAGACGGCCATGCGTTGCCACTCACCGCCACAGGCGAAATCGTGGGCCACTCGGCCACCATGATGAACGGCTACCACGGCTTGCCCGAAGCCACGCGTGAGACCGAATGGTTCGATGCCAGTGGCAAGCGTTTCATTCGCACAGGCGATGTCGGGCGCTTCGATGCCGACGGTTTTCTGGTGCTGATGGACCGGCGCAAGGACATGCTGATTTCCGGTGGCCTCAATGTTTACCCCAGTGACCTCGAAGAGGTCTTGCGCCAGCATCCTGCAGTGGCCGACGTGGCGGTGGCAGGCGTGCCTTCTGCACGTTGGGGTGAGACCCCTGTGGCTTTTGTTGTGCCCGCACCCGTTGCCCAGATCGACGAAGACGCCGTGTGCAGTTGGGCCAATACCCGACTGGGCAAAGCCCAACGTTTGGCGGCTGTGCAATTCGTCGACAGTCTGCCACGCAGCGAAGTGGGCAAGGTGCTCAAACGCCAGTTGCGCGAACAGTTGCAGCGTGCCGTTCCCTGAAATTTTCCTAACCCTTGAACCACCATGATCCGAGATCCCGAAACCTTTGAAGCCTTGCTCGACTCCGTGCGCCGTTTTGTGCGCGAGCGCCTGGTGCCCGCCGAGAACGAAGTCGCCGAGACCGACGAGATCCCCGAAGCCATCGTGCAAGAGATGCGCGAGATGGGCCTGTTTGGCCTGACCATTCCCGAGGCTTATGGCGGCCTGGAGCTGACCATGGAAGAAGAGTCGCGCCTCTTGTTCGAGCTGTGCAAAACCTCGCCCGCTTTCCGCTCGGTGATCGGCACCACGGTGGGCATTGGCTCGCAAGGCATCTTGATGGATGGCACCGAGGAGCAAAAGGCTTATTACCTGCCCAAGCTGGCCACTGGTGAGTTGTCGGCCTCGTTTGCGTTGACCGAACCCGAGGCGGGCTCGGACGCGGCGTCGCTGCGCACCACAGCCATCCTGGATGGGGACCACTATGTGGTCAACGGCACCAAGCGCTACATCACCAACGCGCCGCACTCCAAGATTTTCACGCTCATGGCGCGCACCAACCCGGCCGACAAGGGCGCGGGCGGGGTGTCGGCCTTCATCGTTGACGCCAAAACGCCGGGCATCAGCCTGGGCAAGATCGACAAGAAGATGGGCCAAAAAGGCGCCCACACCTGCGACGTGATTTTTGACAACGTGCGCGTGCCCGCCGCCAACCTGATCGGTGGCAAAGAGGGCCAGGGCTTCAAGACCGCGATGAAGGTGCTCGAAAAAGGCCGCATCCATGTGGCTGCGGTGTGCGTGGGCGTGGCCCAGCGCATCCTCGACGATGCACTGCGCTATGCGGTGGACCGCAAGCAGTTCGGTCAATCGATCGCCGAGTTCCAGCTGGTGCAGGCCATGCTGGCCGACAGCAAGGCCGAGCTGTACGCCGCCGAGTGCATGGTGATCGACGCCGCCCGCAAGCGCGACGAAGGCCGCAACGTGTCGACCGAGGCCTCGTGCTGCAAGATGTTTGCGTCCGAGATGTGCGGCCGTGTGGCCGACCGTGCGGTGCAGATTTTGGGTGGCGCGGGCTACCTGTCGGAGTACGGCATCGAGCGCTTTTACCGCGATGTGCGTTTGTTCCGCCTGTACGAAGGCACCACGCAAATCCAGCAAATCATCATCGGTCGCAACATGGTGCGTGAAGCGCGCGCTTGAAGCTGCCTGCCATTTCAAAGAACCACAGAGGAGACACATCATGCAGAAATTCACACGCCGACTGGCTTTGACCGCCCTGAGCAGCCTGGCTTTGCTGGGCGCTGGCGCAGCTCACGCCCAAGCCCCTTACCCCAGCCAGCCGATCAAGTTCATCGTGCCGTATCCGGCCGGTGGCGCGACCGATGCGCTGGCCCGCATGGTGGCGCAAAAGATGCAGGACAGCTGGCAGCAAACCGTGGTGGTCGAGAACAAGCCTGGCGCAGGCGGCACCATCGGCAACAACCAGGTGGCCAAGGGCCCTGCGGACGGTTACACCGTGTTGTTCAGCATCGTGGCGCTTGTGCAGCAGATCCCGCTGATGAAGCTGCCCTACGATCCGCTCAAGGACTTTGCCCCCATCAGCCGCGTGGCCATCAGCCCCAGCGTGCTGGCTGCAGCGCCCAACCTGCCCATCAACAACTTGCCCGAATTCATCAAGCTGGTGAAGGCCGAGCCCGGCAAGCACAGCATTGGCTCGTACGGCCCGGGCACTTCGGCCCACCTGCAAGGTGCTTTGCTCAACCTGCAGTCGGGTCTGGACCTGATGCATGTGCCTTACCAGGGCGGCGCACCTTTGGTGACCGCCATGATGGGCGGCCAGCTGTCTTCGGCTTTCCTGGATGCGGGCTCGTCCAAACAGCACCTGCCCAAGTTCAAGCTGCTGGGTGTGACGGGCACCGAGCGCTTGTCGTGGTTGCCCAATGTGCCTACGCTCAAGGAGCAGGGTTTGAACTCTTATGAGCCCATGGGCTGGTTCGGCCTGTTCTTGCCAGCGGCCACGCCCAAGGCCGTGGTGGACAAGTTCTCGGCAGAGACCCAGCGTATCCTCAAGCTGCCCGAGGTACGCGAAAAAATCGAAGGCATGGGCCTGATCCCCGGTGGCGAGACCACCGAGAGCTTCGCCAAGGTGATGAAGTCCGATGCCGAGATTTATGCGCGCATCGTGCGTGACGCCAAGATCACCTTGAACTGAAACGCGTCTTCGCCATGAGAACCCGCGTTACCGAACAGCTGGGCATCCGCTACCCCATCATCCAGGGTGGCATGCAGTGGGTGGGCAAGGCCGAGCTGGTCTCGGCCGTGTCCAACGCGGGTGGCCTGGGCGTGCTCACAGCATTGACCCAGCCCACGCCTGAGGCGCTGGCGCAAGAGATTGCCCGCACCCGCACCCTGACCGACCGGCCCTTTGGCGTGAACCTCACCATCTTGCCCTCGATCAAGCCGCCGCCCTATGCCGATTACCTGCAGGCCATCATCGACAGTGGCGTCAAGATCGTGGAGACCGCAGGCAACAGCCCCAAAGACTTCATTGCCCGCATGAAAGACGCGGGCATCACCATCGTGCACAAATGCACCTCGGTGCGCCATGCCTTGTCGGCCGAGCGCAACGGGGTCGACATGATCAGCATCGACGGTTTTGAATGCGCGGGCCACCCTGGCGAAGACGATGTGCCTGGCCTGGTGCTGATCCCGCTGGCCGTGCGAGCGCTCCAGGTGCCCGTGATCGCCTCGGGCGGCATCGCCGACGGTCGAGGTCTGGCCGCTGCGCTGGCCTTGGGCGCCGAGGGCGTCAACATGGGCACGCGCTTTTTGGTCACGCAAGAAGCGCCTGTGCATGACAACATCAAACAGGCGCTGGTGGGCGCGAGCGAGCGCGACACGAAGCTGATGTTCCGCACGATGCGCAACACCACCCGTGCCTGGAGCAATGCCGTCTCGCAAGAGGTGGTGGCCACCGAAAACCGCGAAGGCGGTTGCAGCTTTGAAGACATCCGCCACCTGGTGGCTGGGCAGCGCGGCAACCAGGCCCTGCAGTCGGGTGACGTCAACGGGGGTGTGGTCGCTGCAGGTCAGGTGATTGGCCTGATCGACGATGTGCCCACTTGCGCCGAGCTGATCGAGCGCATGGTGGCTGACTGCCGTCAACACCTGCGCCAAGCGTCGCGCTGGGCCGCATCCGAAACCTCTCTCGCTTCAGAACACGTCACTGAATACGCCGCATGAGCACCGACATCGACACTTCGAGCCTTTACGAAAAAGTGGCCTTCGCCAAGCTGCTGGACCTGCGCCGCGAGTTCGCCGAAGGCGGCGTCTCGCGCATGGTGCTCGACGCCCGCCCCGAGCTGACCAACAACTTCGAGAACGTGCACGGCGGCGTCATCATGACCATGCTCGACATGGCCATGTCGAGCGCTGCGCTGTCCAAGGCCGACTTCAAAAAAGCCGTCATCACCGTGGACATGTCGACGCACTTTTTGCATCCGGGCAAGGGCCGTCTGGTGGCCCATGGCCGTGCGGTGGGCGGTGGCAAGAGCATTTGCTTTTGCGAAGCCCACATCGAAGACGCCGCGGGCCACCGGGTGGCCAGTGCCATGGGCGCGTTCAAGTACGTGGACCCGCGCTGAGCCAGGCCAGGCCCCATTCATCACGACAACAGGAGACACAGCATGAGCCCCTTGAAACCCTCCCGCTTTCTCGCACGCCGTGGTCTGCTGACCGCACTGTGCGCGGCCATGACCGGCCTGTGCGGTGCCGCTTGGGCGCAGACGGCGAACAACAACGCCGCCACCGTCAAGCTCATCGTGGGCTACGCCGCAGGCGGCCCGGTGGACGCCGCCGCACGCGTGTTTGCACCGGTCTTCAGCCGCGAGCTGGGCCAGCCGGTGATTGTCGAAAACCGCCTGGGCGCAGGCGGCGCAGTGGCGGGCAACAGCGTGGTCAAGGCCGCGCCCAACGGGCAAGAGATCTACTTTGCCGCCAGCCCCACCATGACCATCAGCCCCCACGTGCTCAAGGCCATGACCTTTGACCCGCTCAAGGACCTGACGCCGCTCGCGCCCATCTTGAGTTATGCCAACGTGCTGGTGATCAACCAGAACCAGCCCTTCAAAACCCTGCCCGAGCTGGTAGCGCACGCCAAGGCCAACCCCGGGCAGTTGGCCTATGGCTCGGCGGGCATGGGCGCGTCCAACCACCTGAGCGGCGAGCTGTTTGCGCGCAGGGCGGGCATCACCATGACGCATGTGCCCTACAAGGGCAACGCCCCGGCCATGACCGATGTGATGGGCGGGCAGATCCAGATGATGTTCGACATCGTCGGGGGTGCCAAGTCCTACATCGACGGCGGCAAGGTGCGTGCGCTGGCCGTCACGTCCAAAGAGCGCAACCCGGCTTTCCCGCAGTTGCCCAGCATGTCTGAGTTGGGCATCCGCGACTACGACATCGGTGGCTGGTACGGCCTGTACGGCCCGCTGGGCATGAACGCTGACGCCAACCAACGCATCGCTGCGGCCACGGCCCGCGCCTTGCAGGACGCCGACTTGCGCAAGCGCTGGATCGACCAGGGCTATGTCATCTGGAACGGCAAAGCAGCTGACCTGGCCGAGCGCATGCGCCGCGAACACGCGCTGTGGGCCGAAGTCACCAAAGGCATGGCGTTTGAATGAACACGTTCTCGACATCGCTGCACACGCGCATCCACCAGCTCTTTGACGAGCGCGCCGCGCAGGCAGCCGACCACCCCTTCCTCTTCATGCCCGACAGGGTGATGACCTTGGGCCAGCTGGCCGTGCAGGTGGACGCGCTCGAAGCCGAGTTGCGCGAAGCTGGCGTGCGCCCGGGCGACCGCGTGCTGGTCGCTGCAGAAAACTGCCCCGAGCACGTGGCCCTGGTGTTGGCCTGCAGCCGCGTGGGGGCTTGGGCCTGCGGCGTCAATGCGCGCATGACGGCGTCCGAACTCGCAGGCTTTGCCGCCAAGGCCGACGCCCGTGTTTTGTATTTCACCGTGGGGGTGTCGCCCGCCGCACGCCAGCATGCGCAGCAGTACGACACCCGTGCCAGCGTGCTGCCTGCTTTGCAACGCACCCTGGCCGACCCGCAGGCCACAGCGCAAACCGGCGACCTCGCCGAGCGTGTGGCGGCCATCATCTTCACCTCGGGCACGACCGGCCAGCCCAAGGGCGTCATGCTCACACATGCTGGCCTGCTGCAGTTTGGCAAGGTCTCGGCGCAGTCTCGCCAGCTCACGCCCGCCGATCGCTCGTACGCCTATTTGCCCATGACGCACATCTTCGGTTTGGGCACCGTGCTCATGGCTTCGCTGCATGCGGGCGCAGGCTTGCTCATGCGCAGCCAGTTCGACCCGGCCGACGTGTTCGATGCGCTGGCCCACCAGGGCCTGACACAACTGCAAGGCCCGCCCGCCATGTTCACCCGCCTGCTGGCCTGGCTCGATGCCCAGGGCATCGATCACCCCGCAGCGCCCGACCTGCGCTACGTCTACACCGGTGCTGCGCCGCTGGACCTGAGCGTGAAAAAAGCCATTGAGGCGCGTTTCAAGCACCCCCTGCACCATGGTTACGGTTTGTCGGAGTACGCAGGCGCTTTGACCTTGTGCCGCCGGGGCGAGTGGCGCAATGACACCAGCGCCGGTTACCTGGTCGAAGGGGCCGAGTTGCGCATCGTCGATGCGCAAGGCCAAGACCTGCCCGCCGGCGAGACTGGCGAGATCTGGATGCGCGGCGTGGGCCTGATGCCCGGCTACTTCCGCGATCCGGAGATCACCGACCAGGTCATGAAGCCCGGTGGTTGGTACGCCAGCGGCGACCTGGGCCGACAAGACGCCGATGGCGCCCTGCAGGTGGTGGGGCGACTCAAAGAGATGATCATCCGCTCCGGCTTCAACGTATACCCCGGCGAAGTTGAAGCGGTCTTTCTGGCCTGGCCCGGTGTACAGCGGGCGGCCGTGGCCGGGCGCAAAACGGCTGACGGCAACGAAGACATCCTGGCCTTCATCGAAGCCAAGCCCGGTGTGCAGATCGACCTGGACGCCTTGAAGGTCCATGCCCATGAACACCTCTCGCCCTACAAGCGCCCGTCTGCCGTGACCTTGGTGGCCGAAATGCCCATGACCCTGAGCGGCAAAGTGCTTAAGCGCGAGCTGGTCGAGCAGTTCAGCCAAGCGTGAACCCCTGACCGTGGTCGCGTCCCTTTATCCACCTGTAGGAGCGGCGCCCCCGCCGCGAAGGGCTTGCGCAGACCCCGAACTATCGCCCCGAGGGCGGGGCTCCTACAAATCCATAGGCCCTTCATGTTCGCCAAAGATGGTCTTTCACAAAGACAGATCAGCCCAGCCCTGAACTCGGCGAAGATACAGCCATGAACACACCCACGACCCTCGATGCCGCCCAGGTCGCGCATTTGCGCAGCTGGGAAGGCCGAAGTGAAACCCTCCAGGATGACATCAGCGCAGCACCTCTGCGCGGCCAAAGCGCGCTGCTCGACCGCGACGATGCCCGCCAAACCGCAGGCAGCGAAGTGCCGCCCCTGTGGCATTGGCTGTACTTTTTGCCGCAGGCGCGGCAAAGCCAGATCGGGCCCGACGGCCACCCCTTGCGTGGCGGTTTTTTGCCACCCGTGCCGCTGCCGCGCCGCATGTGGGCCGGTGGCCGCCTGCAGTGGCAGAGCGACAACCCGCTGCGCGTGGGCGACGCCGCGCAGAAGCATTCGCGCATCGCATCCGTCAAGCACAAATCCGGTCGCACGGGCGACCTGCTGTTTGTCGAGGTCGAACACGCTTTCAGAAACGCCCAGGGCCTGTGCCTGACCGAGACGCACGACATCGTCTACCGCGCCGCCGCTGTGCCCGGCGCACCCGAAGTGCCACCTACTGCCGCCGAAACCGGCGCGCCCTGGCAACGTGAGTTTGTGCCCGATCCGGTGTCGCTTTTCCGTTATTCGGCGCTCACCTTCAATGGCCACCGCATCCACTACGACCGCAGCTACGTCACGCAAGAAGAAGGCTACCCCGGTCTCATCGTGCACGGCCCGCTGATCGCCACCTTGCTGGTGGACCTGGTGCGTCGCCAAATGCCTGAGGCGCGTGTCGCTTCGTTCCAGTTCCGCGCGGTGCGCCCCACCTTTGACCTGCACCCTTTCCGCCTGAATGGCAGACCGTCTGCCGATGGCAAAACGATTGAGTTGTGGGCCTGCGACCACGAAGGCTGGCTCACCATGCAGGCGCAAGCCACGTTGGCTTGAAGCTGCGCTGCGCGTTCATCCATTTTTGACAACCTCATTCCATCACCACCATGCACGCACCCGACCAATACCAGGACATCCGCGACGCCGTGCGCGACCTCTGCGCACAGTTCCCTGACGAGTACCACCGCAAGGTCGACGAAAAACGGGCTTACCCCGAAGAATTCGTTGACGCGCTGACCAAAGCTGGCTGGATGGCCGCATTGATTCCACAGCAATACGGCGGCTCGGGCCTGTCCATGGCCGAAGCCTCGGTCATCATGGAAGAGATCAACCGTTCGGGCGGCAACTCGGGCGCTTGCCACGGCCAGATGTACGTGATGAACGCCATCGTGCGCGGTGGTTCGCAGGCGCAGAAAGAAAAATTCCTGCCCCGCATCGCCAGCGGCGAGTTGCGCATCCAGTCCATGGGCGTGACCGAGCCCACCACCGGCAGCGACACCACGAAGCTCAAGACCAGCGCGGTACGCAAGGACGGCCGCTGGGTGATCAACGGCCAGAAGGTCTGGATCTCGCGCATCCAGCACAGCGACCTGATGATCCTGCTGGCACGCACCACACCGGTAGACCAGGTGAAAAAGCGCTCCGAAGGTCTCTCGTGTTTCCTCATTGACCTCAAGCAGGCGATCGGCAACGGCCTGACGGTGCGCCCGATCCTGAACATGGTCAACCACGAGACCAACGAGCTGTTTTTTGACAACCTCGAAATCCCCGAAGACGCGCTGCTGGGCGAAGAGGGCAAGGGTTTCAAGACCCTGCTCGATGGCCTGAACGCCGAGCGCACGCTGATCGCCGCCGAGTGCATTGGCGACGGCTACTGGTTCATCGACCGCGCCAGCAAATACGCCAACGAGCGCGTGGTGTTTGGCCGCCCCATTGGCCAGAACCAGGGCGTGCAGTTCCCGATTGCCGACGCTTTCATTGAGCTGGAAGCCGCCAACCTGATGCGATGGAAAGCCTGCGAAAAAATCGACGCCATGCAAAACGCCGGGGCCGAAGCCAACATGGCCAAGTACCTCGCGGCCAAGGCCAGCTGGGAAGCGGCCAACGTCTGCCTGCAAACCCACGGCGGTTTTGGCTTTGCGTGCGAATACGACATCGAACGCAAGTTCCGCGAAACGCGCTTGTACCAAGTCGCCCCGGTCTCGACCAACATGATCTTCAGCTACGTGGCCGAGCACATCCTCGGGCTGCCACGTTCGTTTTAAATACGAGTGCTCAGCCGCTGCCGATGAACAACACTGAATTTGTAGGAGCCCACCCCGTGGGCGATAAGGCGTGGCACACGCCCCGCAAACCATCGCCCACAGGGGTGGGCTCCCACAGTGAAAAACGCAGCGTCTTGCTAGAAACGTATTGGAGCGTTTTTAAAAACCTTGTGTCTGGACCGATATGACAAGACCCCTCGACGGCATCACCGTCGTCTCACTCGAACACGCGATCGCTGCGCCGTTTTGCACGCGGCAACTGGCCGACTTGGGCGCACGCGTCATCAAGGTCGAGCGCCCCGGCTCAGGCGACTTTGCGCGGGCCTACGACACGCGGGTGCGTGGCCAGGCCTCGCACTTTGTGTGGACCAACCGTTCCAAAGAAAGTCTGACGCTCGACCTCAAAAACCCCGACGCCATGGCCGTGCTGCGCGACCTGCTCAAAGACGCCGATGTGCTGGTGCAAAACCTCGCCCCCGGTGCGGCCGCGCGCATGGGTCTGTCGTTTGAGGCGCTTAGCGCTACGCACCCGAAGCTGATTGTTTGCGACATCTCGGGCTATGGCGAAGACGGCCCCTACCGCGACAAAAAAGCCTACGACCTCTTGATACAAAGCGAGGCGGGCTTGTTGTCGATCACTGGCACGCCCGAAGCCCCGTCCAAAGCGGGCAACTCGATGGCCGACATCGCGGCGGGCATGTACGCCTACACCAACATCCTCTCTGCGCTGCTTTTGCGCGGCAAGACGGGGCAGGGCAGCCACATCGACGTGTCCATGCTCGAAGCGCTGGGCGAGTGGATGGGCTACCCGCTGTACTACGCCTTTGAAGGCGCTGCGCCGCCACCGCGCACGGCCGCATCGCACGCCAGCATCTACCCCTATGGCCCGTTTGCCGCAGGCGATGGCGGCACGGTGATGCTGGGCCTGCAAAACGAACGCGAGTGGAAAGTGTTTTGCGAAGTGGTGCTGGGCGATGCGGCGCTGGCCACCGATGTGCGCTTTCACACCAACGCCTTGCGTAACACCAACCGCGCCGAGCTGCAGCAACTGATTTTGGGCGTGTTTGCGGCCATGACCACCGCCGAAGTCGAAGTGCGTTTGGACCAGGCGCAAATCGCCAACGCCCGCATGAACGACATGGCCGGCGTCTGGGCGCACCCGCAGCTCAAGGCGCGTCAGCGTTGGCAACAGGTGGGTTCGCCCGCAGGGGACATTCCGGCCCTGCTGCCACCCGGACGCAACAACCGATACGACTACCGCATGGACCCCGTGCCCGCCGTGGGCGAGCACACCGAAGCCATCTTGCGCGAGCTGGGTCTGGACGACGTGGCGGTGCAAGCGCTGCGGAGCCAACAGGCGATATGAACCGTGAATTTTTAGGGGTCCGGCCTTTTGAAGACTTGAGCCGCAGGTCAGGCACGGATTTTTTGTAGGAGCCCACCCCGTGGGCGATGGTGTGCAGGGCGATGCTGTGGAGTGCGTGTTTCACGCCCATCGCCCACAGGGGTGGGCTCCTACAGAAGCTTGAACGAAAACAAAGGAGAGAACATGACATCGAACACCGCCCAACTCGCCGCCTTCGCATCCGCGCTGCGCTTTGAAGACATCCCCGCGCCCGTGGTCCACAAAATCGAAGACCTGCTGGTCGACTGGTTCGGCTCGGCCGTGGCCGGACACGGCACGCGCCCGGTGGAGAGCATCACGCGTTTTGCCCAAGCCATGGGTCCGGCCCAAGGTCCGTCTGAAGTCATCATCAACGGCGCACGCACCACGCCGTATTTGGCGGCCATGGCCAACGCGGCCGCGTCGCACGTGGCCGAGCAGGACGATGTGCACAACGGCTCGGTGTTCCACCCGGCCACCGTGGTGTTTCCGCCCGCTGTGGCGGTGGCCCAAGCCCTGGGCGCGAGCGGCCAGCAGCTGTTGGCCGCTTCGGTGGTGGGCTACGAAGTGGGCATCCGTGTGGGTGAGTTTTTGGGGCGTTCGCACTACCGCGTGTTCCACACCACCGGCACCGCAGGCACGCTGGCTGCAGCTGCCGCTGTGGGCCACTTGTTGGGCTTGAGTGCGCAGCAGATGCTGCACGCATTGGGCTCGGCCGGCACGCAGTCGGCGGGCTTGTGGGAGTTTTTGCGCACGGCGGCCGACAGCAAGCAGCTGCACACCGCGCACGCGGCCGCTGCTGGCCTCATGGCGGCCTACTTGGCCAAAGACGGCTTCACGGGCGCAGCCGACATTTTGGAAGGGCCGCAAGGCATGGCCGCAGGCATGTCGAGCGATGCCGATCCGAGCCGCCTGTTGGACGGCCTGGGCACGCGCTGGGCCACGGCCGAGACCTCGTTCAAGTACCACGCCAGCTGCCGCCACACGCACCCTGCGGCCGACGCGCTGCTGCACGTCATGCAGACGAACGGCTTGAAGCTCGATGACTTGGCCAAGGTCGTCACGCATGTGCACCAGGGCGCCATCGACGTGCTGGGCCCGGTGGTGCAACCCACCACGGTGCACCAGAGCAAGTTTTCGATGGGCACGGTGCTCGCGCTGGTGGCGCAGCACGGCCACGCGGGCCTGACCGAATTCGACCGCGACTTTTTGAGCCAACAGACCCAGTCGTTGCGCGACAAGGTCACGATGGAACTCGACGCCGAAGTGGATGGCGCTTATCCCAAGCGCTGGATTGGCAAGGTCACCGTCACCACGACCGACGGGCGCGTGCTGCACGGCCGCGTGGACGAGCCCAAGGGCGACCCGGGCAACACCCTCTCGCGTCAGGAAATCACCGACAAGGCCCTGCGCCTGGCCGCCTTCAGTGGCGGTGCCCAGCCCGAGGCCATGGGCCGTGCGGTGGATGCGCTCTGGCAAGTGGCCAGCTGGCCCAAGGTGGGCGCCTTGCTGTCATGACGCAGCTGTCACAAGCGCGCAGCTTTTTGTTTGTGCCGGGTCACCGGCCCGAGCGCTTTGCCAAGGCCTTGGCCAGCGGCGCCGATGCGGTGATCATCGACCTGGAAGACGCGGTCCCGCTCGACGCCAAGGACGCGGCACGAACGTCGCTGCTCAGCGCTTGGTCGGCCTTTGACGCTGGCCAACGCGCACGCCTCTTGGTGCGTGTGAATCCGGCAGGCACCCCTTGGCACGAGGCCGACCTGGCCGTGCTGGGCGACTTGCCTGGCTTGGGTGCGGTCATGCTGCCCAAAGCCGAAAACGCACAGCAAGTCGAACACGCCTTCATGGTCAGCGGCGTGTCGGTTTTGCCTTTGATTGAAAGCGCCGAAGGCGTGGGGCAGATGGACGGCATCGCCCGCGCACAAGGCGTCTTGCGTCTGGGCTTGGGGCACATCGACCTGCAGGCCGATTTGCGCATCATCTGCGGACCTGATGAAGCAGAAATCGCCCCCATCCGGCTGAGCATGGTGGTGGCCTCGCGCCGCGCCCATTTGCCCGCCCCGGTGGACGGCGTGACCACGGCCACCACCGACGCCGATGTGTTGGCCCGTGACGCGCAGCGCAGCCGCCGCTTTGGCTTTGGCGCCAAGCTGTGCATCCACCCCGCGCAGGTGGCAGGCGTGCACCAGGCCCTGGCCCCGACCGAGGCCGAATGCGTCTGGGCCGAACGCGTGTTGGCCGCAGAAGTCCAGGCCCAAGGCGGCGCCTTCAGCGTGGACGGCAAGATGGTCGACCCGCCCGTGTTGCTGCTGGCGCGTCAGATTCTTCAGACACCCCGCGCTTGAGACCTTGGGCCGGTGCCTTGTGGCAGGGACGGCGCAGGCTCATCGGCGACAATTCAGGGATCAAGCCCATTCAAGCCATGCACATCAAGACTTCCTCCCTCCTTCCTCTGATCGTTGCCATCGCCGCAGGCGCTCTGGTGCCCAGCTCGGCGTCTTTCGCCGCCAAACACGCCGCAGGCAAACACGCTGCGGGCAAGGCCGCTGCCCCCAAGAAGGCCGCGTCCGGCAAAAAATCGGCTGCCGACGCGAACGCCTTGCCCCCACTGGCGGCGCAAGTCGCTTTGGCCGACAACCCACCTGCATTGCCCGCCAAGGCGTGGCTGCTGATGGATTACGACTCCGGCCAGGTGCTGGCGTCGGCCAACGCAGAAGAAGCCCTGCCGCCTGCCTCGCTCACCAAGATGATGACCAGCTACATCGTCGAGCAGGCGCTGCGCTCGGGCAAGCTCAAGCAAACCGATCTGGTCACTGTGAGCGAAAACGCCTGGTGCCGTGGCACCAGCACCGAGTCGTGCATGTATTTGCCCCTGAACAGCCAGGCCACGGTCATTGACATCTTGCGCGGCATCATCGTGCAGTCGGGCAACGACGCGTCCAAGGCGATTGCCGAGCACATGGCCGGCTCCGAAGCGGGCTTTGCCAAGCTGATGAATGCCGAAGCCCAACGCCTGGGCATGACGAACACCACCTTCGTCAACCCCACGGGCCTGCCTGACCCGGCGCACAAATCGTCGGCACGCGATCTGGCCATTCTGGCGCGCGCCATCATCCAGGACGGCGGCGAGTATTACCCTATCTACGCAGAGCGCGAGTTCAAGTACAACGGCATCAAGCAAGGCAACCGCAACGCCTTGCTCTACACCGACCCCAGCGTAGATGGCCTCAAAACCGGCCACACCGCAGAAGCGGGCTTTTGCCTGGTCACTTCGGCTAAGCGCAACGAGATGCGGCTGATCTCGGTCATCCTCAACACCCACAGCGCGCAGGCGCGAGCCGACCAGACGCGCGAGCTGCTGGGCTGGGGCTACAGCCAGTTCGAAAAAGCCACACCCATCCAGTCCACGGCCGTGGTCGCCACCGCCAAGGTCAGCTTCGGCAAGGCCGACACCGTGGCCGCTGTGCTGGGCGCACCCTGGATGCTCACCGTGCCGCGTGGCCAGCAAGTGCAGACCACGGTCGAGCTCAAGCCCGGCCTTGAAGCGCCGATTGCCAAAGGCGCTGTGATCGGCAAAGTGATCGCCACCGCCAACGGCAAACCCGTGGGCGAAACCCCGCTGGTGGCGCAAGCCGACGTGGAACGCTCGGGCTGGCTGCTGCTCGCGTGGCAGCACTTGCTCAAGTTGTTCGGCAAGTGAGCCTGGGCTGGTCATTCAGCTGTAACCCATGTCCGTGCACTTTGACCTGGTTGACCTGCGCCTGATGGTGCGGGTGGCCGAAGCCAACAGCCTCACCAAAGGGGCCGAGGCTTCGCACATCTCGCTGCCTGCGGCCAGCACGCGCATCAAGAACCTCGAAGAAAGCATCGGTGCCAAGCTGCTCAACCGCCACAGCCAGGGTGTGACGCTCACGCCGCCGGGCCAGGCTTTTGTGCACCGGGCGCGGCTGGTGCTGGGGCAGATCGAACACCTGCGCGGCGACCTGCAGGAATACGCCAGCGGCATCAAAGGCCACCTGCGCGTGTACGCCAACACCACGGCCTTGGGCGAGTTCTTGCCCGAGGTGCTCAAGCGCTACCTGGCCACGCACCCCGACGTGAACATCGACCTGCAGGAAAAGCTGTCGAATGAAATCGTGCGCGCCGTGATGGACGGCAAGACCGACATCGGCATCGTGGCCGGGTCGGTGCGCACCGAAAACCTGCAAACCTTGCCCTACCGCTCGGACAGCCTGGTGCTGGTGGTGCCCGAACAGCACCCCGTGGCCGCGCTGCCCAGCATGCAACTCATTGACGCGCTGGAGTTTGACCATGTGGGCCTGCACGAAGCGAGCGCCTTGCATGCCTTCCTCAACCGCGAATGCGAGCAGCTCAACAAGCCGCTCAAGGTGCGCATTCAGGTGAGCAGTTTCGAGTCGGCCTGCCGCATGATCGAAGCGGGTGTGGGCGTGGGCGTGCTGCCCGAATCGGCCGCTCGCCGCCACGCCCGCAGCATGGCCATCCGCTTGGTGCCGCTGTCGGACGCCTGGGCGCTGCGCTCCATGCAAATTTGTGTGCGAAGCCTGGACGAGCTGCCGAGCTTTGCGCGGGACTTGATTGATTTGTTGTCAGAGGATGCGAGATTGGCGGCGGCTTGAGAGAGGACGTGCTTGGAGGCAAGTCTGGAAAGGGCGATGTCTGGAACCGGCCAAAAGTGGTCGTTCACATAGGACACCTTAAATTCAGCTTCAGGCTGAAATCGGACATCTCGAGTCTGAGGCTACTGTTTTGCACTACCCATAACCGGTCAATCGTATGCAATGCATCTATTGACTTGTCTAGATCGCATAGAAGCGATAGCGCATAACTTGAATTGGCATTTGGGACGCCTGCTTTTGCTTTCGGTCATGTGCAATTTCCGGTCCACACGATCCCTTCTTTTCTGAGGGCTCGCTTCTCAGAATGTTTTTCATCTTCTCCTTTCAGCATTAGCCACTCTGAACGGGCCACCGCAGAGTTGAATTGACATAAGTCAAGATGCTAAACCAAGAAAATTTGTCAGGATTTATTGTAAATGTGCATTTAGCACATTTAGAATACTAGGATTGGATCGCACCATGAATCGCAAAATTACCCCAGACAGATTGCAGGCAGAACAGAACGCCCTTCTGGCAGTTCTGCAACAGCTGCTGAGCCCGCTAGCCGAGCTCTGTCTGGCCAAGGGCATTTCCATCCAAGCGGCTGAGCAGGTGATGCGTAGGGCCTATGTCCAGGCCGCTACAGCAGCGTGTGAGGATCAGGGCTCTGCGCGTCTGACCAGTCGAATCAGCACCATGACGGGATTAACACGGCGTGAAGTGGCTCGCCTGCAATCGGACGAAGTCCCTGACCAACCGCAGACACGCACAGTAGCAACGGATGTGCTCACTTACTGGTCATCTCAATCCGAATACGTCAACAAAAAAGGACTACCCATCAGGCTTCCGCGTACTGGGGAGTCTCCTAGCTTTGAGGCGCTAGCAGCAAGCGTGACCAAAGATGTACATCCGAAGTCGATCCTGGCGGACATGGTACGTCTCGGTCTGGTCACCCATAACGAAAGCAACGACACAGTATCTGTCGTGCACGACATCTTTGTACCGACAACCGACTGGCCCAGGATGGTGGGATTCATGGGGGCCAATGTCGGTGACCATCTTCAAGCCAGTGTGGACAACGTCCTACATGGCGGCAACAAGCATTTCGAGCAATCTCTATTGGCGGATGAGCTTTCTCAGGAATCCCTAGAGGCAGCTAAGGCAATGATCACTACGCAATGGCGGGACCTGATGACGCACATGGGACCCCAACTTCAATCCTTGATGGATCAGGACAAAGCTCTAGGACGAGAGCAAACCCAACAGCTTCGCATCGGCCTGTATTCGTACATGTGTGCCATGCCAGATGCCTAACCCGGTCGTACCCGGCACAGAACGAAGGAAATTACGTGAAAAAAATAGACCAATCAGTCTGCACACGACGAGTCGCATTGCTGGGCATTGCTGGCGCAGTGGCACAACTCGCAGGGTGTGGCGGCGGTGGTACAGGTATTGCTGGACTTTCGAGCGGCGGAACCGGTTCTTTTACCTCAGGAACGATCACTGGATTAGGCTCCATCATCGTCAATGGCATTCGGTATAACGACGACACTGCCCGGATTTCTGCGTCAGATGACACGGGTGGCAACCACAGCGGATTGCAATTGGGCATGGTGGTCACGATTGAGGGGTCACCCGTCACGCCAGCAGCGTTGGCTACAGGACTGCCGACTGCAACGGCTTACAGCATCAGCTATGGCAGCGAGTGGAGGGGCCCGGTCAGCAACGTTGGTGCTTCAACATTTGAAGTACTTGGGCATACGGTAGATGTGCTCTCCACAACACTCATCGATGGCGTGGTGAATCAATACGGACTCATACAAGCTGGTCAATATGTCGAGGTTTATGGCTATGTGGATCAAATCGATGGACACATTCAAGCTAGTCGCGTTGAGGTTTCAAATACGCAACCAAGCACCTACAAGCTCAGCGGCGCCATCACCCAAATCAATCGGGTCCGTCGGACTGCCAATCTGGGTCTGACGCCAATCAACTGGTCATCAGAAGTGGTGCTACCGGCAACCACCACAGAAAACGATTTCGTACGAGTACAGCTCAATCCAACACCAGCGATGGATGTATGGATCGCCACCCGAGTTCAATTACTTAGCTCACCCCTGAGCGATCTGCGGGACGACCATGACTACGAAGCGGAAGTTCAAGGCAGCATCACGAACTTTCAGTCCAACGCCAGTTTTGTAGTCAGTGGTATCCCGGTTAATGCTGCGTATGCACGTGTCACCGGCACCTTGGCAGCAGGGGTTGTGGTGGAGATCGAAGGCAACGTCCGTGCAGGACAGCTGATTGCCAGCAAGGTAGAAGTCAAAAGCGCGGAGCGAATTGAGTCTCAGGAGTTTGAGTTCTACGGCGTCATCAGCAACGTCAGGGCGCAAACATTCCAGGTTCGAGGGCAGACCTTCTACTACGACAGCAACACAGAAAACAACTACCTCTTGCAGAGAACGCCTGCGCCCTATGTGGAGGTCAAGGCCAATCGCGTAAACGGGCGCTGGTACGCATTTGAAATCGATCTCGAAGACTGAAAAAAGGAAACAACATGGCTCACATCATTTGATAAATCCAAAATCGTATTTCTAACCGTGCATGCACTGCCGTGTTCAGGGCTGCATGCGGAGTTAGAAAAGTTCTGGCCCATTGGCTTCGTTGAACGTCATCACTGAGTTGGCTTTAGATGGCTATGTAGCTCAGCTTCAGCTAAGCGCGTTTAGTTGAAACATCCGGCTGAACCGCACTTACCCAGATTACGGTTCACAACGATTATTTTTCTAAAAATTCAAGACTTGAGTTTTTAATTTTTTATTTCGGATTTCCGAAATTCCTTTGTCGATTTTTTTATCGACGCAACACCACCAGGGATGTTCCCATGAGCAGCAATTCAAACCTTTATAAGTTCACTATTAACGGCAACACCGTCACAGCAGTTTATGAACTCGAGAACGGTCGCATTCAACTCGAGCGAATGAAAAGCAATGAAACCTGGACATTCGATGGAAATAACGTAATCAAATCTGAATACGAAAATGGTCGCCTCAAAACCAGCACCTACTCAGATTCTGATGGTGACGGCTTTTTCGCCAAAGTGAGCTCTAGTACGAGCTATCAACCTTCGAGTTCGAGCTATAAAACCCTCAGCTCCTTCGCCTCGTCTGAAAAAGGCTACAAGTTTGACATAGCTCTAGATGGGACTGTCAGCGCGGTTTACGAGGTGAAAAACGGTCGAATCAAAAATGAACGAATCGACTGGAACGAAACTTGGTCTTCAAACGGTTCAGAGGTCACCAAGGTCGAAACTGGTTTCGGGAAAGTCGAGACTTCGGTCTATACCGACGCAAACCTTAATGGAATTTTCCAGAAAACCTTCGAGCTGGATGTCGTCACAGGACAAAACCCGAAATCGCTGGAAACGTTCAAATTTCTTCTGGCCGGTGCAACCGCTGCCACAGCCGACACAGTACTTGAAACCGACAGCATCACTGGCATGCTCGAACTCGGCCGCCGTGGCTGGAAAAACGATTACATCACCAGTAACGAAACACTGGAAGTCGTCTCGCTGGGCACAGATAACCTGATTCTCAAAACCGAAACGCAGCGCGATGGAGCGCTGGATTTCTGCATCTACCGCGACGATGACAATGATGGCCTTTGGACAGAAATTGCAGAAGGCAAAACCCTGGACTCATACGTGACACTGGACGGTAAGGTGAATCTTGTCGGACTGGTCGACGCAGGTTTGCTTGAAGCCGCAGCACCGGTGATTGGCTAATCAGAAAAATGCAAATCTTTCGGACTGTGGGCAAAAGCAGCTCAGTCCAAACTTTTTTGCGTAATGCGGCGAGGCGGTTTTTTTGGCTGAAGCTAAATTAGCGCTCAACAAGACATTTCGCCTTGCTGTTCGATGGACCTAGTTGCAGCAAGAGCGGTCAGTTAGCATCAATACTGCGATGACCGCTTTTGCTCTTTCGGGGTGTTAATGAAAGTGCTCCGAATGGTTGCATTGGGTCGGCAACAGCCCCGCGGTGCGTGGCACCTCTCAGCCATTGCCAATTTCTTTGAGGCACGCTGGATAGCTTTCCCTATTGAGCGGCTGTATTGGCATCTTTTGCCAGCGGTTTTGTGCTTTTAAGCCATTTGAGCTGTCCCTTGCTGCCCTTAACCTGAGGGCCAACAAGGAGACAAGACATGAATGGATACCCGGTAGATCGCAGGCAGGCGCTGGTGGCGCTCTCGGCCATGGCGGTGGGCGGCACGGCGCTGGCCCAGAGCCGTCCTGCCGACGCCTTCCCGACCAAACCGATCCAGCTGGTGCTGCCCTTTCCCCCGGGCGGCTCGATGGACCCGATCTTTCGCACCTTGGCCGAAGCCGCGTCCAAAGAGTTGGGCCAGCCCGTGGTGCTGATGCACAAGCCCGGCGCAGGCGGTGTCATGGGTACGGCCGCATTGGCGAGCATGCCCGAGTCGGACGGCTACACCGTGGCCGTGATGCACAACTCGGTGATCCGTGCGCCGCTGGTGCAAAAGGTCAACTTCGACCCGCTCAAGGATTTCACGTACCTGATCGGGCTGTTCAACCTGACCACGGGCATTTGCGTGGCCGCAGATTCGCCCTGGCAGACCCTGGGCGATTTGCTGGCCGACGCCAAGAAGCGCCCCGGCGCCATCAGCTGGGGCACAGTGGGGGCGATCAGCATCAACCGCATAGTGGCCGAGCGCCTGGCCAAAATGGCGGGCACTTCCTTCAACATGGTGCCTTTCAAAGGCGGTGGCGAGGCCTTCACCGCGCTGATCGGGCGGCACCTGGATGTGTACGGCGACCCCGGCTTTGGCTCGCAGGTGCGCGGTGGCAAGGCGCGTTTGCTGGCCACCTTCACGCAAGAGCCGCTCAAGGCCTATCCAGGCGTGCCCACCGTCAAGGCGGCGGGCTTTGACATCACCATCGATTCGCCCATGGGCTTGGTCGCGCCCAAGAACTTGCCGCCCGCTATTGCAGCCAAATTGGCAGCGGCCTTCCGCAAGGCTTCGGCCGATGTGGCGCACCAAACCCAGCTGGAGAGCTTTGACATGCAGCCCAACCTGATGACGGGCGAGGCCTACACCGCCTACGCCCGCACGGCTTACGAACGCGACGCGAAGATGCTCAAGGACATTGGCTTTAAGCTGGACTGAAAGGCGACGCGATGCAACCCGTCACCTCTGACGACCCCAAGGCCATCTTTGCCAAGACGCCTTTTACACGCCTGATCGGCATGCAGCGTGATTACTCCGAAGGCGGCAAGGCGCAAATCTCGCTCGACCCGCATGCTGATTTGGGCAATGTGATCGGCGCGGTGCACGGCGGCGTGGTGGTCACGCTGCTCGATGTGGTGATGGCCAGCGCAGCGGTCTCGCGGGTGGATTTTCAGAAAACCGTGGTGACCCTGAACCTGGACACCAGCTTTCTGGAGCCCGGCCGGGGCCCGTTGACCGCGCAAGGCGAGGTGGTGAGCTGTGACGAAGATGTGGCCTGGTGCCAAGCCAAGGTCTGCGACGCGCAAGGCCGCGTGGTGGCCAAGGCGCAGGGCTCCTTCCGTTATTTGCCCCGACCGCAGTGAAGCGGGCGCGTTCAAGCTCGCATTCAAGGACACCACATGAGCCCTTCCCATGAAACCCCAGCCACGCTGCCCCGCAGCGCTGTGATGGCCATGCTCGACGAGGCCATGGTCCAAGCCGCTTCGGCGCGCGTCAACGGCGGGAATGCCGAGCACAGGCCAGTGCGTGCGGTGGTGGCGGTGGACCTGCACCTGTCGTTCATGCGCCCCGCCACAGACCAAGCCGTGGCCACCGCCCAGGTGGTGGGCGGCGGCAAGACCATGGTGTTTTGCGAAGCGCAGTTGCGCAACGCCCAGGGCGATGTGGTCGCGCAAGCAATGGGCACTTACCGTGCCCAGAGCCATGACTGATTTGGCCCAACGCAGTTTGAAATGCCCATGATTTTGTCGGTCATGTGGCTATTCTTATCTTTGTAGGAGCCCACCTTGTGGGCGATGGTTTGCAGGGCGAGTTCCACGCCCATCGCCCACAGGGTGGGCTCCTACAAAAGGTCGGATCAACAGCTGTAGGCCACTTCAGCGCTTGACGTTCACCACCACGCGGCCACGCACTTGGCCCGCCAGGATCTCGGCGCCCAGACCGATGGCCTCGGCCAGGCCTACTTCGCGGGTGATGCGCTCCAGTTGCGCGGCGTCCAGGTCTTGGGCCAGGCGTGCCCAGGCGGCTTCGCGCACTGCGCGTGGCGCCATCACGCTGTCGATACCCGCCAGCGTCACGCCGCGCAAGATGAAAGGTGCCACGCTGGATGGAAAGTCCATGCCCTGGGCCAGGCCGCAGGCGGTGACGACACCGCCGTATTTCGTGCTGGCGCAGGCGTTGGCCAGGGTGTGGCTGCCCACGGTGTCGACCACGCCGGCCCAGCGCTCTTTGGCCAGCGGTTTGCCGGGGGCAGAGAGTTCGGCCCGGTCCATGACGTCGGCCGCGCCTAACTGGCGCAGATAGTCGGCCTCTTGCGGGCGGCCCGTGCTGGCCACCACGCGGAAGCCGAGCTTGGCCAGCAAGGCAATCGCGACACTGCCCACGCCGCCGCCCGCGCCCGTGACCAGAATGTCGCCCTTGTCGGACGTGACGCCGTGCTTTTCAAGCGCCATCACGCACAGCATGGCGGTGTAGCCTGCGGTGCCAATGGCCATGGCCTGGCGCGGGGTGAAGGCGGCAGGCAACTTGACCAGCCAGTCGCCCTTGAGGCGCGCCTTTTGCGCCAGACCGCCGCTGTGGCTCTCGCCCACGCCCCAACCGTTCAAAACGACTTGGTCGCCTGTCTTGAACAGCGGGTGTTGGCTGTCGGTCACGGTGCCCGCCAGGTCGATGCCGGGCGTGAGCGGGAACTTGCGCACCACCGGGCTTTTGCCGGTGATGGCCAGGCCGTCCTTGTAGTTGAGGGTGGAGTAGTCCACCTGTACTGTCACATCGCCCTCGGGCAAGGTGCTGTCATCCAGCGTCTTCAGGGTGCAGCGGTAACTGGCATCGTCTTTTTCAATGTGCAGGGCTTGGTAAGTCATGGGGGTCTTTCTAACGAAGGGGTTCATTGTTTTTTGTAGGAGCCCACCCTGTGGGCGATGGTTTTAAGGGCGCGTGCCTCGCCCATCGCCCACGGGGTGGGCTCCTACAAAAGATGGCGCAGTTGTGGAGGTTTCATTTGCGGTTGACCAACACAATGCCCACCGCCACCAGCGCCAAGGACAGCGCCAGGTTCAGGGTGACGGCTTCGCCCAGCCAGAGCATGCCAAACAGCAGCGCGAACAGCGGGGTCAAAAACACAAACGCCGAGATTTTGGTGGCCGGGTAATGACCCAGCATCCACATCCAGGCCAGGTAACTGGCAAAGGCACCGACCACCATTTGCACCGCGACCGAACCGAGGGCAAAGGGGCTCCAGGTACCGCCCCAAGGCTCACCCAGCAGGTGTGACAGCGCCATCAGCACCACCGTGCTGACCGCGAGTTGGTAGAACAGCAGTTTTTCAGCCGAGATGCGGGTCAGGTTGCACGCCCGGATGGTCACGGTGGTCAGGCCCCACAAGGCCCCTGCGGCCAGGCCCATCAGGTCGCCCGTGGCCCCGCCGCCGCCAAAACCTTCGCGCAGGGCGAACACCACTGCGGCAAAGGCGCAGGCCATGCCCAGCCATTGCACAGGGCGCAGGCGTTCGGTGCGGATGAAAAATGGCACCAAGGCCGCCACCCAAAAGGGCGAGGTGTACAAAAACACCGTCAGGCGAGAGGCCGATGTGCGTTGCAACCCCAGGTAGATGAAGGCAAACTCGGCCGCAAACAGACAGCCCACCAGCAAACCGGCCCACAGGCTGCCGTCGCGTGCAAACAGGCGCACCCCGCGCCATTGGCACCACAGCCACAGCAACAGCGTGGCCCCCACCCCGCGTACCGCCGACTGAAAAACGGGCGGCACCTGGGCCACGGTGGCTTTTACCAAGACCTGTTGAAACCCCCAGAACATGCAGCACACCAGCAAAATGCCCACGGCCAAGGCGTCAAGGTGGTCTTTGCGGAGGGGGCTGGTTGAACTCATGGGCCGATTGTGCCGTCACGCCGTGCGCGTGGCTGTCACCTTCCAGCGATCGGCCACCCGAGATCAAGCGACCCGATGCGCCGAAAGTGAGGCGTCCGTGCGCAGCACGCGGGTTAACATGCCGTGCCTGTTTGGTCTTTTCAATCTGAACCCAAAACCCCTTCTTGAGTCATGAACCGATCCGTTTTATCGCGCCGGGATTTGCATCGCCGTGCGCTGGCGCTGGCCCTGGCGCCTTGGTTGGGGGCTGCGGCCCAGGCCCAGCAGGGCGCAGCAGGCACCCATGGCCTTGGCCCACGTTGGCAAGCCGATCCCTTTGCGCTGGGCGTGGCCAGTGGCCAGCCCCAGCCCGACAGCGTGGTGCTGTGGACGCGCTTGCGTGTGGCCGATGCCGACGAGGCGCTCAAGGCACAAAGTCTGCCCGTGCTGTGCGAGGTGTTTGCCGATGAGGCCTTGCGCCAGCCGGTGCGCCAGTGGCGTGTACAGACCGATGCCAGCCGGGCCCACAGCGTGCATGTGGTTGCCAGTGGTTTGCAACCGGGGCGGCATTATTGGTACCGCTTTGTGTGCGGCAGCGCCAGCAGCCCGGTGGGCCGCACCCGCACCAGCCCGGCACTGAACGAGCCGGTGCAGCGCTTGCGGCTGGCGCTGGCGTCTTGCCAGCATTACGAGCAGGGCTACTTTGCCGCGCACCGCGAGATGGCCGAACGCGATCTGGACCTGGTGCTGTTTGTGGGTGACTACATTTATGAAAGCACCAACCCGCGTTACATCGTGCGCAAGCACGAGGGGGGTGTGCCCACACTGCTGGACGAATACCGCGCGCGCCATGCCCAGTACAAGTCCGATGCCGACTTGCGCGCCTGCCATGCAGCGCACCCCTGGGTCATGACCTGGGACGACCACGAGGTGGTCAACGATTACGCCAACGATCTGGACCGCAACTACACCGACCCGCAGGTGTTTTTGCGCCGACGGGCGGCGGCTTACCAAGCTTATTTTGAGCACATGCCTGTGCGCCTGGGGCCGGATGCGGCCCAGTCCAGCCAGATGCGCATCCACGACCGCATGGCCTGGGGCCGGCTGGCCGACCTGTGGACACTGGACTGCCGCCAGTACCGCGATCACCATGGCTGTCCCGACCCCAACCGGGGCGGCGGTCGGGTGGTGGTGGGTTGCGATGCGTTGGCCGACAAGGGCCGCAGCATGTTCGGCATGGCGCAAGAGCAATGGCTCAGCGATGGCCTGACCCAAAGTCAGCGGCGCTGGAAATTGCTGGCGCAGTCCACCCAAATGAGCTCCAGCGGCGTGAACACCCCCCTGGGCCGCAGCGCATTCACCGATGGCTGGGACGGTTATCCAAAAGCCCGCGAACGTTTGCTGGGCACCATCGCCGAGGCCCGACTGCAAAACGTGGTGGTGCTGGGCGGCGATGTGCACATGAACGTGGCCGCGCAATTGCGGGTGCAGCCCAACAACGAACAGTCGCCCATCGTGGCTTCCGAGTTGGTCACCACCTCCATCACTTCACGGGGTTTGGGCGAGAACCTGCTGGCCCAGATCCGCGCCTCCAACCCGGACATCCTGCATGCCCGCTCGGATGAGCGCGGCTACACCTTGCTGGACGTGAAGCCCGACGGCATCCAGGCCGAGATGCGCACCACGGCCAATCCGGTCAAGGCGGGCGCTGCGCTGGGCACGCAAGCCCGTTGGGCCATCACGCATGGCGTGGCCGGGGTGCGTCAAGTTTGAGGCGATGGCCGTGGGGAAACCCCCTGATCCGGTTTTGATCAGGGAATCCACCTATTGAATGACGGCGTTACAGAAACGACTCGATGGTCTTTTTTTGGGCTGCAGGGCTAGAATCAGGTCATGAACACTGCAACCGCCCAACCGCTCAAGAAGTCTTTCAAGGTTCAAATGCTGGCGGCCCGAGAGGCCGCCATCATCCAGTCGGTCAATCGACTGCTGGCCGAAAAAGGCTTCGATGCGATGACGGTGGACGAGGTGGCGGCCGAGGTGGGCATTGCCAAAGCCAGCCTCTACAAGCACTTCACCAGCAAGGAAGAGCTGGCCTGCGCGGCCATGGTGACCGCCATGCGCAAAGCGCAAGATTTCATCCAGAACATGGACGCGGCACTGCCCCCGTTGGACAAGCTCAAGGCGGTGACGCGCTGGACCATGACACTCAAGCTGCAAGGGCAGATGCCTTCGCTGCCCAGCCAGAACTCCACCTTGCGCGCCACTTTGATGGCCAGCAAAGACTACATGGATGGCCTGATGGAGGTCAGCGATGCGCTGGGCGGTTGGATCGAAGAGGCCCAGGCCAAAGGGCAGATCAACAAGAGCTTGCCAGCGGTGGCCGTGCTTTACACCTTGTTTGCCCGGGCCTGTGACCCGGTACTGGAGTTCCTCAAAATGGGCGAGCAGCACACCGAAGACCAGATTCTGGACATGGTGATGAGCTCGTGCTTTGACGGGCTCAACGCCCGCTGAAACCCCAAGCGCCTTCAGCGCACCAGCAGCACGGGCACTTTGCAGTGCGCCAGCACCTGGGTGGCGACCGAGCCCATGACCAGGTTGCCCAAGGTGCCGTGGCCATGTGAGCCCATCACCACCAGATCGAACTTCCCGCTGTCAGCGGTTTTGGAAATGATCTCGCCCGCGTGCCCCACTTTGGAGATAGTTTTGGCGTCAATGTTGTGGCGCAGCAGGAACTTGGTGACCGGCCCGAGCACTTTTTCAGCTTCTTCGCGCTGGTAGGTTTCCACGACTTCCTTGCCGACTGCGGCGCGTGCGCGCGGAGGCAGTTGGGGGTTCACCGTCAGCAGGGTGTAGCTGTTGTTGGGACTGAAGAGTTCCTCGTGCGTGGTGATGTAGGCCAGCATTTTTTTGGTGAATTCGCTGCCGTCAACGGCCAACAAGATTTTCATGACGTGCTCCTGGGGGAAATCAAACAAGCCTTGAATGTAACGAAATCCCGAATGCCCCTCTTGACTCAGGTCATGAAATTCGCAAAGACCGATGAGTTTGGGCACCAGGCCTGCTCGCATGGCTTGGGTCGAACCTCAGCGGTGAATTCACAAACTTTCAACCAGATACAGGGGAAAGTCCTAGGCTTCTGTTGCAAATAAGTACAGGTTTGTGGTGAATTTGTATAAATGGCGACGCAAGTCATCATCAAAATTCAGATCACGGTAAGTACAACCGTTGACCTACACCACCCCCTCAAGGAGACAACCGTGAAATTCCGCTTCGCTTCAGTCCTCGCCGCCTCGCTGTTCAGCGCAGGCATGGCCCAGGCCGCCACCGAACTCGTGATCGCCACCGTGAACAACGGCCACATGATCGAGATGCAAAAACTGTCCAAGAACTTTGAACAGGCCAACCCCGACATCAAACTCAAGTGGGTCACTTTGGAAGAAGGCGTGCTGCGTCAGCGCGTGACCACCGACATCGCCACCAAGGGCGGCCAGTTCGACGTGATGACGATCGGCATGTACGAAACCCCGATCTGGGGCAAGAAAGGCTGGTTGCAGGAACTCAAAACCGATGCTGCCTATGACGTAGACGACCTGCTGCCCGCCATGCGCAACGGCTTGAGCGTGGACGGCAAGCTGTTTGCAGCCCCCTTTTACGGCGAAAGCTCGATGCTGATGTACCGCAAAGACCTGGCCGACAAAGCCGGCGTGCAAGTGCCCGAGCGTCCCACCTGGCCCCAGATCAAGGACCTGGCCGCCAAAATGCACGACCCCAAGAACGGCGTTTACGGCATTTGCCTGCGCGGCAAACCCGGCTGGGGCGACAACATGGCTTTCCTGTCCACCTTGGTCAACACCTTTGGCGGTCAGTGGTTCGACATGAACTGGAAACCCCAGCTCGAATCCAAGCCCTGGAAAGACGCGATCAACTTTTATGTGGACCTGCTGAAAAACTACGGCCCTCCCGGCTCGTCGGCCAACAGCTTCAACGAAATCCTGGCGCTGACCAACTCGGGCAAGTGCGGCATGTGGATCGACGCGACCATTGCGGCCTCGTTCGTAAGCGACCCCAAGCAGTCCAAAGTGGCCGACAAGATGGCCTTTGCACAGGCCCCCACCATGAACACGCCCAAAGGCGCCAACTGGCTGTGGGCCTGGTCGCTGGCCATTCCTGCAGGTTCCAAGAAAGTGGACGCGGCGCAAAAGTTCGTCAGCTGGGCCACCTCCAAGGACTACATCAACCTGGTGGGCAAGACCAATGGCTGGGGCACCGTGCCCACAGGCACCCGCAAGAGCACCTATGCCAACGCCGAGTTCGTGAAGGCTGCACGCTTTGCATCGGCTGAGAAGACCGCCATCGACTCGGCCAACCCGAACGATTCCACCTTGCCCAAGAGCCCGTATGTGGGTGTGCAATTCGCGGCCATCCCCGAGTTCCAGGCGATTGGCATCGCGGTGGGTCAGCAAATGAGCGCCGCCTTGTCGGGCAAGTCCACCGTGGACGCCGCCTTGAAAGCCAGCCAGACTGCGGCTGACCGTGAAATGAAGAAAGCCGGTTACTACAAGTAATCCGCCAATGCGGACAACAGGCGGGCACCACGGTGGTGGGCCTGCCTGTTTGGCCTGAAAGCCGTACCGCCTGAATTTGTGTGCAAGGAGTCGTCTGGCCATGCGTCACATCGGCCGCCTTCGCACCTGCAAAGAGATTTCCCCCATGAACCGCCTGCTCCCCCGTTTGCTGCTGACGCCCGCCGTGGCCACGCTTTTCCTGTGGATGATCGTGCCGCTGGTGATGACGATTTATTTCAGCGTCATCCGCTTCAACCTGATGCAGCCCGACCAGACCGGTTTTGTTGGACTGGAAAACTTCGAATACTTCATCACCGACCCGTCGTTTTCAACGGCGGTGCTCAACACCGTGATCCTGCTGGGCAGCGTGATCGCCATCACCGTGGTGCTGGGCGTGGCCATTGCCTTGCTGACCAACGAGCCCTTTGCCGGACGCGGCCTGGTGCGCGTGCTGCTGATCTCGCCTTTCTTTGTCATGCCCACGGTCAATGCGCTGTTGTGGAAAAACATGATGATGAACCCGCTGTATGGCGTGCTGGCGCAAGTCTGGATGTTCTTCGGCGCCACGCCGGTAGATTGGCTGACCGACTTTCCGCTTTTGTCCGTGATCATCATGGTGTCCTGGCAATGGCTGCCGTTTGCCACACTGATTTTCATGACTGCCTTGCAAAGCATGAACCGCGAGCAGCTCGAAGCCTCGCGCATGGACGGGGCCAACTACGGCCAGCAATTGCGCTACCTCTACATCCCTCACCTGGGCCGTTCGGTCGCGGTGGTGGTGATGATCGAACTCATCTTTTTGCTCAGCGTGTTTGCCGAGATTTACACCACCACCGGGGGTGGCCCGGGCGACGCGAGCACCAACGTGGCTTTCCTGATCTTCAAGCAGGCGCTGTTGAACTTTGATGCCGGTGTGGCTTCGGCCGGTGCGCTGTTTGCCGTGCTGCTGGCCAACATCGCCGCCGTTTTCATGATCCGCATGGTCGGCAAAAACCTGGACAAGTGAGCAGACCTCATGGCACGTCAAACCCTTTTCACACCCGCCTACGCCCTGCGCACACTGGGCGCCTGGGGCGTTGCCCTGTTGCTGTTCTTTCCGCTGGGCTGGCTGCTGCTGACCGCGTTCAAGACCGAGTTGCAGGCCATTGCCATCCCGCCCGAGCTGTTCTTCACGCCCACGCTGGACAACTTCCACGAAGTGCAAGAGCGCAGCGACTATTTGCTCTATGCCAAGAACTCGGTCATCACCAGCGTGGTGTCGACCTTGCTGGGCTTGATGATCGCCGCGCCTGCGGCTTACTCGATGGCTTTCATCAAGGGCAAGTACACCAAAGACATTTTGATGTGGATGCTGTCCACCAAGATGATGCCCGCCGTGGGCGCGCTGGTCCCCATTTATGTGTTGGCGCAAAAAAGCCAGTTGCTCGACACCCAGTTGGCGCTGATCATCGTGTTCACGCTGTCCAACCTGCCCATCATGGTCTGGATGCTGTATTCACACTTCAAGGACATCCCGCACGAGATTCTGGAAGCCGCCCGCATGGACGGTGCCACGCTCTGGCAAGAGGTGCGCATGGTGCTGTTGCCGCTGGCCATGGGCGGCCTGGCCTCCACCGGCCTGCTGTGCCTGGTGCTGAGCTGGAACGAAGCCTTCTGGAGCCTGAACCTGACGGCCGCCAACGGCGGCACGCTGGCCACGCTGATTGCCAGCTACTCCAGCCCCGAAGGCTTGTTCTGGGCCAAGCTCTCGGCCGCCTCGCTGATGGCCATTGCGCCCATCGTCATCTTCGGCTGGTTCAGTCAGAAACAACTGGTCCAGGGCCTGACCTTTGGTGCCGTCAAGTAAACCTTTTTCAAAAGAGCATCCCATGGCTTACCTGCAACTTCAAGGCATCGAGAAATTCTTCGGTGACCACCGCGCCATCAAAGGCATTGACCTGAACATCCAGCAAGGCGAGTTCGTGGTGTTTGTCGGGCCTTCGGGCTGCGGCAAATCCACGCTGCTGCGCCTGATTGCGGGCCTGGAGCACATCGACGGCGGCAAGCTGAGCCTTCAGGGCCGCGACATCACGCACCTGGCCTCGAGCCAACGCGACCTGGCCATGGTGTTTCAGAGCTACGCGCTGTACCCGCACATGAGCGTGTTCGAGAACATGAGCTTTGCGCTCAAGCTGGCCAAAGAAGACCCGGCGGTCATCAAAGACAAAGTTGAGCGCGCCGCCAAAATCCTGAACCTCACGGCCTATCTGCAGCGCACGCCCAAAGACCTGTCGGGCGGGCAACGCCAGCGCGTGGCGATTGGCCGCGCCATTGTGCGTGCGCCCAAGGTGTTTTTGTTTGACGAGCCGCTGTCCAACCTGGACGCCGCGCTGCGGGGCCAGACGCGCGTGGAAATCGCCAAACTGCACCGCGACCTGGGCGCGACCACCATCTATGTGACGCACGACCAGGTCGAGGCCATGACCCTGGCCGACCGCGTGGTGGTGCTGCGCGATGGCCAGATTGAACAGGTGGGCACACCGCTGGAGCTGTACGACCGCCCGGCCAATCAGTTTGTGGCGCAGTTCATCGGCACACCGCAGATGAACGTGGTGCCGTTGGCGCAACTGCCCGCCGTGGTGCAGCAACAGGCCCCCGCAGGGGCCATGGGCGGTGCGATGGGCTTGCGCCCTGAAAACGTGCAACTGCGCGCGGATGGACAAGGCGCGATCGCGGGCCGCGTGGACCTGGTGGAAGCGCTGGGCGCTGAAACCCTGGTCTATGTCAGCACACCCGAAGGCGCCACCCTGGTGGCCCGCCTGAGCGAGCGCACCGCACTGGTCGCGGGCAAGCCGGTCACGCTGGACGTGGCCACCGAGCACGCTCATTGGTTTGACCCCAGCGGCCGTGTGGTCCGCCACCACCACAGCGCAGCGCTCGCCTGAGCCTTTGCCCCTTTCAAGAACAAGACACCATGAACTCCACACACCCTCTGAGCGGCCAGGTGGCCGCCGTCACCGGCGCGGCGTCGGGCATCGGTTTTGCCAGCGCGCAAGCCATGGTCAACGCGGGCGCGACCGTCGTGCTGGTCGACCGCGACAGCGTGGCACTGGACAAAGCCTGTGCCACGCTGGGGGCCAGCGCCTTGCCGCTGGTGCTTGACCTGCTGGACCCCGCGCAATGCGCGGCCATGCCCGAGCGCATCCTGGCGCTGGCCGGTCGGTTGGACATTTTCCATGCCAACGCGGGCCTGTATGTGGGCGGCGATCTGGTGGACGCGAAAGACGACGCCATCGACCGCATGCTCAACCTGAACATCAACGTGGTCATGAAAAACGTGCGCGGCGTGCTGCCGCACATGATCGCGCGCGGCGCGGGCGACATCATCGTGACCAGCTCGCTCGCAGCGCATTTCCCCACGCCCTGGGAGCCGGTGTATGCGTCGAGCAAATGGGCCATCAATTGCTTTGTGCAGACCACACGCCGCCAGGTCTTCAAGCATGGCATCCGCATGGGGGCCATCTCGCCGGGGCCGGTCATCACCTCGCTGCTGGCCGACTGGCCAGCCGACAAGCTGGCCGAGGCCAAGGCCAACGGCAGCTTGCTCGAAGCGGCTGAAGTGGCGCAGGTCGTGCTGTTCATGCTCACGCGCCCACGCGGCATGACCATCCGCGACGTGGTCATGATGCCCACGAATTTCGACCTCTGACTTATTCCACCCACGATTTTTGCCGACCATGAACACCATCCTGCACCTGGGCCTGGGCTCTTTCCACCGCGCTCACCAAGCTGTTTATGTGCACCAGTTGCGCCAGCTGGGCGACCTGAGCTGGGGCATCACCAGCGGCAACTTGCGGCCCGACATGCTGGACACCATCGCGGCCCTGCAAGCGCAAAGCGGGGCCTACACGCTGGAGACGGTGACGCCGCAGGGCGAGAAAACCTACACCCGCATCACCTCCATCCAGCAAGTGCTGTCGTACCAGGACGATCTGGCGCCGCTGGTGGCCGTGGGGGCTGATGCGGCCACGCGCATCATCAGCTTCACCGTGACCGAAGCAGGCTATTACCTGGACGCCCAGAACCGGCTGGACTGGGCCAGCTTTGCGGATCTGCGCGCTGATCTGGATGCGGTCAAAGCGGGCCGCGCAGGCCACACGATTTATGGCGGCCTGGTCACCATTTTGCGTGCGCGCATGCAGGCAGGCAGTGGTCCGGTCACGCTGATGAACTGCGACAACCTGCGCCACAACGGCGAGCGCTCGCGCAGCGGCTTGCTGCAATTCATCGAGGCGCTGGGCGACAGCGCACTGGCCCAATGGGTGCAGGCCCACACCACCAGCCCCAACGCCATGGTCGACCGCATCACGCCCCGGCCCACGCCCGATGTGGCGGTGCGCGTGAAGGCCGCCACCGGCCAGGACGATGCGGCCGCCCTGATGGGCGAGAGCTTCATCCAGTGGGTGATCGAAGACCGCTTCATCGCCGGTCGCCCCGACTGGGAGCGCGTGGGTGTGAAAATGGTCGATTCGGTCGACGCCTATGAAGAGGCCAAGATCCGCCTGCTCAACGCCACACACAGCTGCATCGCCTGGGCGGGCACGCTGGTGGGCTATACCTACATCCACGAAGGCACACAAGACGCGGTGATCCGCCGCTTTGCGTTTGACTACGTGACCGACGACGTGATCCCGGTGCTGGACACGCCGGAAAACCCTTGCCCGCTGGACCTGCCGCGCTACCGCGATGTGGTGCTCGACCGCTTCAGCAACCCCGCCATTCAGGACACCAACCAGCGCGTGGCGATGGACGGTTTCAGCAAGGTGCCCGGCTTCATCGCGCCCACCATCCGTGAGCGCCTGGCGCGTGGCGAAAGCATCAGCAGCGTGGCCATGCTGCCTGCGCTGTTCCTGGCGTATTTGCAGCGCTGGCACGCCGGGCAGATTCCCTACACCTACCAAGACCAGGCCATGAAGCCCGAGGTGGCGCACGCCCTGTGCGAGGCAGCCGACCCGGTGGCGGCATTCTGTGCCGATGCCACCTTGTGGGGCGAGCTGGCCAGCGATGCCCGCCTGGTGAACGCGGTGCGCCACGCCCATGAACGGGTGGGCCGTTTTGTCGCGGCGCACAAGGCTGTGACAAACTGACGGGGTCTTTGTTCACCGCCCCACAGCACACCCTTGAGCCGCGCCATGACCGTCCGCACCCGCACCGTTCCCCGCCAGATCAAACCCGAGCTGGAGCATGAGCTGGTCCGCTCGCCCAACATGGGCTACGAGCCGTCCAGCGAAGTGGGTTTTGTGCGCTGCCTGGCGCACGGCTTTCCGACCCCGCTGGCGCGTTGGCATTACCACGACGAATACGAGCTGCACCTGATCACCGCCACCTCGGGCAAGGTGTTTGTGGGCGACTGGATCGGGCCGTTTCAGCCCGGCCAACTGGTGCTCACCGGCCCGCGCCTGCCGCACAACTGGGTGACCATGGACTTGCCCGAAGGCGGCGTGGCCGAGCGCGATCTGGTGATCCAGTTTGCGCACGACCCGCTGGTGCATGCCAGCCAGACCATCCCCGAGCTGAGCGAGATCTTGCCCCTGCTGGAGCGGGCGCGCCACGGCATCGAATTTTTTGGTGTGTCCGAGATCGCGCACGCGCATTGGCACAAGGTCAAGCGGGCCCACGGCTTGCGCCGCTTCACGGCCTTTTGTGAGTTTCTGGCCGATCTGGCGGCGTGCAACGATTACCGGCTGCTGTCGAGTGCGCAGCTGCAAAGCGATGACGACGACACCTCGATCGACCTGATCAACAGCGTACTTAGCCGCATCACCGATCAGCTGGCCGAATCGCATTCGGCCGCTGCTCTGGCCGCTGAGCTGGGCATGAGCGAGAGCCGCTTCAGCCGGTTTTTCCGCAAGGCCACGGGCAACACCTTCACCGACTTTGTGAACCGCGTGCGCATCAGCCGCGCCTGCCAGTTGCTGATGGACACCGACCAGCAGATCACCCACATCTGCTACGACGTGGGCTTCAACAGCGTGGCCAATTTCAACCGGCGTTTTCTGGAGATCAAGGGCATGAAGCCCTCGGATTTCCGGCGTCAGTCGCTCACGCGCTTTCGCGGGGCGCATTGAACTTTTTTCTGGTCGAACGGGTCACGCGGACGTTCACAGCACCCGTGTTGGCCTGATATTTTTCTGAAAGCCTCTGACATGTTTCTCGGCCTCGATCTGGGCACCTCCGAACTCAAAGCCTTGCTGCTGAACGACCAGCACCAGGTGCTGGCCACAGCCCGTGCCCCGCTCACGGTGCAGCGCCCGCAAGCCTTGTGGTCTGAGCAAGACCCAGCCAGCTGGTGGCAGGCTCTGGAGCAGGTCATGGACAGCTTGCAGCGCGAGCAGCCCGGGGCGCTGGCCCGTTTGCAGGGCGTGGGTTTGTCGGGGCAGATGCACGGTGCGGTGCTGCTGGGTGCACAAGATGCTGTGCTGCGCCCTGCCATTTTGTGGAACGACGGGCGCAGTGGCGCGCAATGCGAACAGCTCACCGCGCAGGTGCCCGAGCTGGCGCGCATCACCGGTAACCTGGCCATGCCGGGGTTCACCGCGCCCAAGCTGCTGTGGGTGCGCGAGCACGAGGCCGCCTTGTTTGCGCAAACAAGGCGCGTGCTTTTGCCCAAAGATTGGCTGCGCTTGCAGTTGACCGGTGAAGCGGTGAGCGAGATGTCGGACGCCGCAGGCACGCTTTGGCTCGACACCGGGCGGCGCGACTGGTCCGACGTGATGTTGGCTGCTTGCGGCCTGGACCGCAGCCACATGCCCCGCCTGGTGGAGGGCAGTGAGGTGTCGGCCTTTTTGAAGCCTGAGCTGTGCCGCCGCTGGGGCTTGCCGGATCGCGTGCCGGTGGCCGGTGGTGCGGGCGACAACGCGGCCAGCGCCGTGGGCATGGGCCTGGTGCGGCCAGGCCAAGGCTTTGTGTCGCTGGGCACCTCGGGCGTTGTGTTCGTCAGCGGTGAGCACTTTGCGCCCAACCCGGCGCAAGGCTTGCACGCGTTTTGCCATGCTTTGCCGGGCCGCTGGCACCAGATGTCGGTCATGCTGAGTGCGGCCAGCGCCGTGACTTGGGCGGCCAGGCAACTGGCGTTTGCCGACGAAGCCAGTTTGCTGGCGGCTGCGGCGCAACTGCCGCAAGCTGACCGGCGCACGGCCCCCTTGTTTTTGCCTTACCTCAGCGGTGAGCGCACGCCGCACAACCAGCCGCTGGCCACCGCCAGCTGGTTCGGCATGACGGCAGCGCATGGGCGCGAGGTCCTGGCCTACGCCGTGGCCGAGGGCGTGGCCTTTGGCTTGCGCGATGGCTTGCAGACTTTGGGCACGTCCGAGCCTGCCTTGCAGAGCTTGTCACTGGTGGGTGGCGGCGCACGCGATGCGTGGTGGGCGCAGCTGCTGGCCGATGCGCTGGGCTTGTCCCTGACGCTGCACGAAGGCGCTGAAACCGGTGCGGCTTTGGGCGCGGCGCGCCTGGCCTGGCTGGCGTGCGGCGCAGCGCTCGACGAGGTGTGCACCACACCGCCCGTGACCCGCAGCTTTGCGCCGGATGCCGGGCGGCATGCCGCGCTGTCGCAGCGCCATGCGCGTTTTCAGGCGCTGTACGGTGCGGTGTCTGCGAGCTTTTAACGCCTCAGGTCCATTGCCGTGTGTTGCGCAGGGCCGACGCCTGAAGCGTCGGAGCTGAAGCTCCGACCTACGGGAGAAACATTTGTAGGTCGGTGGCTTCAGCCCCGACATGGGCATCAGCTGAGGCTCAACACTTGTTGCGCCTGAAAACGCCCTTGTTCGCCCTTGTGTGCATAACCCAAGGGGTTGGCGACCACGCGGCAGCCGTGTTGGGTGTAGTCGCTGGGGCAATGCAGGTGGCCGTGCAACCAAAGCTGCGCGCGCGGCAGCAGGTGGTCCAGCGCATTGCAAAACCCGGCCGTGCCCGGCACCTGGCCGTAGCGCGGGTCAGCGCTGTGCAGGCTGGGGGCAAAGTGCGTCACGACCACGGTGGTTCCGGCAAATGGGGTGTTCAGTGTTTGCATGAGCCAGTCCTGGCACGCCAGGGCTTGTTCGCGCAGGCCTTCGGCCAGCCAGGCCTCGCCTTGGCGTGTGGTTTGGGTTTTGCGCAGGTAATAGTTGGCGGCCCGGAACGCTTTGTCACGCGCTTTCAGCTGGCGCGTGTACTGGCTGTTGGGGTGGTGAAAGTGCGCCGGAAATTTGGCCGATGTCGGGTCGGGTAGGGGCTGTCCCGCCAGCGGGCCCAGGGCGTCAAAATCGGTCCACAGCGTGGTGCCCACAAAACGCACGCCGCCCAGCTGCAGCACTTCGCGTTCCAGCCAGGTGATGCCCAAGCGTGCACAGGTGTCTTGCAGCCGGGCATGGGCTTCGTCGAAGTCCAGGCCATCGTATTCGTGGTTGCCGGGCACAAACAGCACGGGCACCGGCCAGCCGTGCAGCGGGGAAAAGCGTTTCAGACCAAAGTCGGCATCGCCCGCAGCGGTGAGTGCCGATTTGGTTTGGTACGAGCCGATGTCACCGGCCAGCACCAACAGGTCGGCGCCCGGCGCGGGGGTGGGCATGAAGTCGGGGTTGGTTTCCAGATGCAGGTCTGACAACAGCTGGATGTTCATGGTTTGTCCTCGATGGCGAAGGCTTGTTGGGCCACTTGCAGCAGTTGTGTTCGCAGCCATTGGTGTGCGGTGTCGTGTTGTCGCTTGCGATGCCACACAGCGTGCACCTGCACCGGGGGCACATCAAATGGCAAGTCGTGCAGCACCAACTCTTTGGCCATGCCGGTGGTGGGCACAAAGTGGCGCGGCAGCACGGTGAGCAAATCGGAATTCACCACCACCCTGCCTGCCGTGAAAAACTGGTTGACGGTGAGCACAATGCGCCGTTGCTGCCCGAGGGCGGCCAGCGCCTCGTCCACAAAGCCATAGGGCCGTCCGGAAAAACTCACCAGCAAATGCCTTGCGGCGCAATAGGCCGCCAGCGTCAGTGGACCTTGGGCCAGTGGATGGCCCTTGCGCATCACACACACGTATTCGCCCGAATACAGGCGCTGGTGTTCAAAGGTCACGGCTTCACCCGCCTGGGCGCGTGCCGTGAGGTCGGCGAGCACCGCCGGAAAATAACCCAGTGCGATGTCGGCGGTCTCTTCGCCCAGCAAATGCCGGGGGTCGCGGGTGGTCAGGGGCAAGACGCGCAGCGAAATGCCCGGGGCCTGCAATTCCATCTGGCGTGCCAGACCGCCCATGAGTTCGGCGGCGGTGGCATCGGCCATGGCCAGCACAAAGGTGCTGCTGGCCTGGGCGGGCACAAAAGTGCTGGGCACGATGGCCGCCTGCAATTGTCGCAGGGCTTCGCGCACGCTGGGCCACAGGGCCAAGGCCCGGGGGGTGGGCTCAATGCCGTGGCCGTGGCGGCGCACCAATTCGTCGCCCAGTGCATCGCGCAGCCGACGCAAGGCATTGCTGACAGCCGGTTGGGTCAAGGACAGGTTGTGTGCTGCCCGGGTCAGGCTGCGTTCGGCCATGACCTCGTCGAAGACCCGAAGCAGGTTCAGGTCCAGCGTGCGAAAGGAGGCGGGGATGGGCGTCATGGTCAGCCCATTATCTATCACCACGGTGAATGAGTGACATCATCAATATAAAGTTGAACAACATCAGTGAAAACCCTATGATTGCATCCATGGTTTTGATGATTTGGATTGCCAAAGCAGTCAAAACCACTTCAAGGGAAACAAAATGAACACCGCTGCAAGTACTCTCCTGGCTCAAAAGCCCGCTGTCAACACCGCTTCTGCCACCTCGGCCAAAACGCTGGCCACGCTCATGCTCGCCGCAGGCGTGGCAGCCACCGTGGTCATCGCTGACCAACTGATCGACAACTGGGCCGAGACTCACCTGGTGGCCGCCTGGTTGGCCTTGTGGGCCGTGGCTGCCTTGGCTATTGGCCTGCTGCGTGGCGTGAGCCGCCTGCTGGCGCAAAAGTTGATGAACGGCCTGGACGCCTGGTCGGCCGAAGTGGCGCACCGCCGCGCTGACCAGCGCCTGTGGAACATGGCGCAAAGCGACACCCGACTGATGCGTGACCTGCAGGTGGCCATGGACCGTGCGGACGATGACACCCAGCCCGTGCAGGACATCACCAGTTACATGACCCGCCGCGCTGCCCGCATGGTGCGCCATCACCTGCATTACATCTGATTCGGCATCGGCTGAACGCGTTCAAGGCCTCCTGCGGGAGGCCTTTTTTGTGGGCCTTGTGCAGGCACACGGGTGATCGAAATAGCCAATGGGCATCAGTTTTTGAGGGTCTGTGCCACCCGGCGTGACGCCAGGTAAATGCCCGGCAGGATCAGCGCGGCACCCATCAGGTGGTGCCAGCCCATGGATTCGCCCAACACGGCCCAGGCAGTCAGTCCGCCATACAAAGGCCCCAGGTACAAACTGGCGGCCACCCGGCTGGCCCCCAGCACTTTTTGGCAAAAACCATAGGCCCAGTAAGCGCCAATGCCGGGCACCAGCGCAGCGCCCAGGACAAGCAGTGTGGCTTGTGTGCTCCAGGCGGGCGTACCGGTTTGCAACGATTCCCAAGCGGCAAAAGGCAGCAGCACCAGCACACCGCCCATGCAGATGGTGGCCAAACGCGCGGTCGCACCCAAAGGGCTGGGCCACTTTTTTTGCAACAAGGCAAAAGCGGCCCAGGCGACCATGGCCAGCACGATCCAGCCGTCGCCTGCGACCCACTGCACCTGACCGAGCGACCCCCATTGGCCCTTGACCACCACATGGAACACGCCCGACAAGGCGATGAGCACACCCACAGCCTGACGCCCTGAAAACCGTTCGCCCAGCCAAAACACGGCACCCAGTGCAATCAGCACCGGTGATGCGGCGTAAATCAGCGCGATGTTCATGGCGGTGGTGGTTTGGGCGCCCAGGTAAACCCAGGCACCGCAAATCAACATGCCCAATGCGCCCAGCACCAGGTATTGCCACGAGGCCTGCCAGCTGCTGCGCCGTTCACGCCATAACTCTTTGCGGGCGATGAAGCTCAATAGGGCCCCTGCCAAAGCCCAGCGGCCCAGCGCCAGCATGTGGGGCTCGACCACCCCGGGCGCGGTGCGGGCCACGATGTAATTGACTGACCACAGGGCGGGCGTGATCCACAGAAGCCAGAGTGCGAGGCGTTCGCGGTCTGCTAGATGAGCGGTGGCTGGCATGGTGTTGGGCATTCAAATACAAAAGCAGTGCTTTGCAAAAAATATGAACAAGTTGAAAATAAGCATTTTCGTTTTATAAACATGAACAAAATGCTTCAAAAAACAGGCGTCTGGCTGAGTGCCTTGGCTGTGCTGACGGGGTGTTCCACGGCGTCGCAGAACATCACCGCTGAATACATTTCACCCAACCAATACCAATCTTACGATTGTGAACAGCTCACTCTGGAGGCCACAAGGATACTGGTGCGGGTCAAGCAGTTGGGGGTCAGGCTTGATCAGGCCGCCAACAATGACAAAGCGATTGGTGTTGTGGGCGCCATTTTGTTCTGGCCAGCTTTGTTTGCATTGGGGGGCACCAAGCAGCAAGAGGCTGAATATGCCCGTCTCAAGGGTGAATACGATGCGGTCAGTCAGGCACAGATTGCGAAAAAATGCAGTGCATCCCATGAACAGTCCGTTGCCAAGCCTGCAGTCGATGTGGACAAGGATTTCGCGGGCATCAACAACGTTGAAGTGGTTCCTTTCTTGAATGAGCGAGGCCGTGAAGGCTACCGTGATTGGTTGACCAAAAAAACACCCAAAGCCTTTGTATTGGCACCGGACGGCTCCTGGAATGCCACTTGGGGTGTCACCAATACGCCAGGGGAGAGTCCGGAGCCACTTGCCCGTGCATTGGCGCGTTGTGAAAAGCGCACCAAGGGGTGCAAGGCGTACGCGATGGATGATCGCGTGATCTGGGTTCCCTGAAAAAAAACGCCCCGGTTTGTGACCGGGGCGTTTGAAAGGTGTTGCGCCATTGGGGCGCAATCCATCAGGGTTAACCGAGGCGTTTTTCCATCGCAGCCTTGGTGTCCAGCAGGGCCTTGGGCAGGTGGTAGCTCAACTGCGCAAAGTGCTCGTCGTGCAGTTTGAACTCGGCTTGCCAGGCGGCTTTGTCGATGCTGGTCACGGCCTTGAACTGCTCGGCGCTGAAGTCCAAACCGGTCCAGGTGATTTCGCCGTAAGTGGGGGCCACGCCAAACATGGTCTCTTCACCTTTGGCGTTACCTTCGAGGCGGTCGATCATCCACTTGAGCACGCGCATGTTGTCGCCATAGCCAGGCCAGACGAACGAGCCGTCTTCGCCCTTGCGGAACCAGTTCACGCAGTACATGGCGGGCAGCTTGTGGCCAGCGGCCTCAGCTTTGGCGCCGGTGTCGAGCCAGTGCTGGAAGTAGTCGCTCATGTTGTAGCCACAGAAAGGCAGCATGGCGAACGGGTCGCGACGCACCACGCCCTGCGCGCCAAAGGCGGCGGCGGTGGTCTCCGAGCCCATGGTCGCGGCCATGTACACACCTTCGGTCCAGCTGCGCGCTTCGGTGACGAGGGGCACGGTGGTCGAGCGGCGGCCGCCGAACATGAACGCGTCGATCGGCACACCAGCGGCGTCGTCCCAGGCGGGGTCGAGTGCGGGGTTGTTGGTCGCGGCCACGGTGAAGCGGGCGTTGGGGTGAGCGGCTTTGGCGCCGGTCTCTTTGGCGATCTGGGGGGTCCAGTCCTTGCCTTGCCAGTCGATCAGGTGATCGGGCAGCTTGCCGGTGTCTTTTTCCATGCCTTCCCACCACACGTCGCCGTCGTCCGTCAGAGCCACGTTGGTGAAGATCACGTCCTTGTGCAGGCTCAGCATGCAGTTGGGGTTGGTCTTCATGTTGGTGCCGGGGGCAACGCCAAAGTAACCAGCCTCGGGGTTGATGGCGTACATCTTGCCGTCGGTGTGCGGCTTGACCCAAGCGATGTCGTCACCGATGGTGGTGACTTTCCAGCCTTCAAAGGCCGCAGGGGGCACCAGCATTGAGAAGTTGGTCTTGCCGCAAGCGCTGGGGAAGGCCGCCGCAACGTGGTATTTCTTGCCCTGGGGGTTGGTCACGCCCAAGATGAGCATGTGCTCGGCCAGCCAGCCTTGCTCGCGGCCCATGTTGGAGGCGATGCGCAGCGCAAAGCACTTCTTGCCCAGCAGCGCGTTGCCGCCGTAGCCCGAACCGTAAGACCAGATCTCACGGGTCTCTGGGAAGTGCACGATGTATTTGGTGGTGGGGTTGCAAGGCCAAGAGGTCTTGTCTTTCTCACCTGCGGCCAAAGGTGCGCCCACGGTGTGCATGCAGGGCACGAAGTCGCCGTTGGTGCCCAACACGTCAAACACGGCTTTGCCCATGCGGGTCATGATCTTCTGGTTGACGGCCACGTAGGCGCTGTCGGTCAACTCGATGCCGATGTGGCTGATGTGGGAGCCCAGCGGGCCCATCGAGAAAGGCACCACGTACATCGTGCGGCCGGCCATGCAACCGTCAAACAACGGGTTCAGGGTGGCGCGCATTTGCGCGGGTTCCATCCAGTTGTTGGTGGGGCCGGCGTCTTCTTTTTGGGCCGAGCAGATGTAGGTGCGGTCTTCCACACGGGCCACGTCCGACGGGTCGGAGCAAGCCAGGAAAGAGTTGGCGCGCTTGGCGGGGTTGAGCTTTTTGAAGGTGCCCGCAGCGACCAGCTCGGCGCAGAGGCGGTCGTACTCTTCTTGGGAGCCGTCGCACCAGTAAATGTTGGCGGGCTTGCACAGGGCGGCCATTTCGGCGACCCAGGCGATCAGTTTCGCGTTCTTGACGTACGCGGGTGTGTTCAGGTTCAGGCCCTGCATCACGGGTGAGTTCATGGGAAAGCTCCAAAGTTTGAAAATCGTTTTTTCAAAATCTCTGCGCAGGGACTTTGAAAAAACGGTTGGTGGGCTGAGATACTGAGTGGGTGATGACGCTGGAAAAAAAGCGGCTGTAACTGCTTGGTAACTTGGCGGGCCTCGATTTTAGGGAGACTGCCTGTTTCGTGCCTGTCAGATCGCCTCAAAACCCTTTTAAATTTATGCAAAAAATGCATGACGTTATGCGAAGCTCGGTGACCCATCGGTTTGCCCGAGGCCGTCGCGCTTGGCTGATGGCGGGCATGGCCTGGCCCTTGGGCGTGCCATGGGGGGCGCTGGCGCAAAGTTCGGCTCGCATCAAGGTGGCCGCAGCCAGCAACCTGAAGTTTGTACTGGCTGACTTGGCAAGCCTTTACAAGCAACAAACAGGCGTTCAAGTGGATGTGAACTTGGGGGCCTCGGGCAACCTGGCGCGGCAGATTTTGCAAGGCCTGCCCGTCGAGCAATTCATCTCGGCGGACGAAGAATGGGTGGTTGAATTGGCCAAGGCGGGACGCACGCTGGATGCCGGGCAGCGTTATGCCACGGGGCGGTTGGCCTTGATTTTGCCTAAAAATTCAGCACTGCCCTTGGCTCAGGGGCTTGCTGTTGTGGTGCGAGCCCTGAAACCTGGCGACAAATTGGCGATGGCCAACCCGGCCTTGGCCCCCTACGGTGTGGCGGCACAAGAGGCATTGCTGCGTTCGGGCGTGGGCGCATTGTCTGCCGGGCAAAAAGTCTTGGGTGACAACATCGGGCAAGCGACGCAATTTGTGGCCACAGGGGCCGCACAAGCGGGCATCACGGCCCTGGCGCTGGCCACCGCGCCCGAGCTGGCCCCGGCTTTGCAGGTGTTGCCTTTGCCAGAGTCCTTGCATGGGCCATTGCACCAGCGCATGGTTTTGCTCAAAGGGGCCAGCCCTGCCGCCGTGGCGTGGCATCAATTCTTGCTCAGCCCGCAAGCCCGGGCGGTCTTTTTGCGGCACGGCTACGCCTTGCCACAATAATCAAGGCCACACTGAACGATCAACGACCCCTGGAAACAGACCCCCATGGATTGGCCCGCACTGACCGTATCGCTGACCTTGGCGACCTTGACCACCTTGGTCTTGTTGCCGCTGAGCTTGGCATTGGCCCGCTGGCTGGCGGTCACGACCTGGCTTGGCCGTCCTTTCGTTGAGGCCTTGTTGTTGTTGCCTTTGCTGTTGCCGCCCACCGTGATCGGTTTTTACTTTCTGGTGGCTTTAGGGCAGGGCAGCCCCTTGGGGGCTTGGCTGGCGGCATCGGGTGTTCGCTTGGTGTTCACGTTGGAGGGCTTGCTGCTGGTGAGCGTGTTGGTCAATCTGCCCTTCATGGTGCAACCCATTCAGCGCGCATTTGCCGCCGTGCCCCACAGCCTGCGTGAGGCGGCCTGGGTCTCGGGGCTGTCTACTTGGCAAACTTTTTGGCGCATCGAGTTGCCGCTGGCCTGGCCCGGTTTGCTGGCGGGCATGGCGCTCACAGTAGCCCACACGCTGGGCGAGTTTGGCGTGGTGCTCATGGTGGGTGGCAACATCGAGGGTGAAACCCGCACCTTGTCGGTGTCGCTCTACGACAAGGTTCAGGGCATGGACTTGCCATCAGCCCATGTGATGGCGCTGGTGCTGGTGGGGGTGTCCCTGCTGGCGCTGACCCTGGTCTTGGCGTTTGACCGGGTGGGCCAGCGTGGGCGTGCCCTGCAGGAGCGTTGATGTCGGGCTTGCAAGTTCAACTCCATTCAATCAGTCCGATTCGTTTGCAGGCGGAATTTGACTGTGGTGCAGGCGAACTGGTGGCCTTGGTCGGCCCTTCGGGCAGCGGCAAGACCAGCATGTTGCGCGCCATTGCCGGTTTGTGGACGCC
>Ga0255139_1000035_pt1 | contig 58725 bp, 64 predicted proteins | sample Law_Colum_RepB_8_FD_188549 | JGI IMG/M metagenome (GOLD analysis project Ga0255139, IMG submission 188549) | Freshwater microbial communities from St. Lawrence River, New York, United States - Law_Colum_RepB_8d | ecosystem: Environmental > Aquatic > Freshwater > River | place: USA: New York...
GAAATTCCCGCTTGCGCGTGCGCTTGGTGACCAGCTCGAATCCGGTGGTGGCAAGGCTCATTTGTTTCATGGCTCAACTGTCTCAGATCAGACCGTCACAGGGCTGACTTTTGCAGACCATCCCTAGCGTTTGTAAATTGATGCTTTAGATTGGTGGTTGGCAGGAATTTTTATTTCCGGTTCTTGCAGCAACGAGAACCAATCCTTGTCCAAAGTCTTTGCAGTTAAATATTTTTAATTAATTAAATTCCATTTTTTAAAATTTAAATATCACTTTTTGTGTATATTTTGTTGTCATTTCGGTGGCTTTAGAAGGCGGCCTGACTTGGCATCTGAAGCGGTAGGCGGATGTTGTTACAGGCGAACACAGCGCCGCACGCTGTGGATCCACTGTTGACCCTTGACAAGGTTTCATCCTGCTGTGCGCCATGCCTCATCCGCACAGAAGCCTTTCCGTGTTCGGTGACCGAGTGCGTTGCTTGGTGTGACTCTATTGAACATGAATGCACCATGCTATTCTCAGAGTTCAAGACGCCTTGATTGAAACCAATCCAATCGATTTAATTGAAGTTGATCATGGTTGAATTCTTTACAATTGAACATGACATCAACAGTGCATTGCGACAAAAAAATCCTTTGATCTCATGGAAATTTTTCTATTGACCCAGTCATTTTGTAGGGTGCTGGCATGACAACCAATAAGTATGTTGCCGCTTCATTTTCTGTCAACATTGAGCATTTACACGCATTGGGTGTGAGAGATCCTTATTCCGAACAAAGTATTCAACTTTATCATTCTGGAAAACTAAATGCCAATGAACGACTTTATTTTTCACTTTGGGGCTCTACTGAGCTCAGCACTTCGTTGATTCGAGCCAAAACCCGGTTTGCTCGCCAGGGGGAGCCTGTCAGCTCAGCATATTTTGTGATTAAAGGGGCTGTACTTGGAGTCAAGGGAGATGATATTTTTCGACTTGGACCAGGCAGCGTGATTGGTTTGGCCGAGGGGGTAGGGGGCTTGACTTACAACATGGATGCGATTGCGGTGGACGATGTCCAGGTACGCGTATTTCCGACGTATGTCATCTCCAAGTTGGTTAAAAATATGCCGCCTGGACTCAAGGGTATTCTCAAATCAACCGTCATGCGCACTCTGCAACTGACTACACCACCTCCTTTATTGTCATGAGCTCTTTTGACGAAATCAGGCTTGAAAAGGGTGAAGTGCTTTTTAAGGCAGGTGAGCCTGCTGACAAGTTGTACTTCATACAATCGGGCACCATTGACATGGCGGATAAAAATACCGGTGCTGTCTTTGCGACCTTGCGCGATGGTGACTCTTTCGGTGAGCAAGCCATGTTGCAAGGCGGCATTCGCGGTGCAACTGCCATAGCCGGAGATGGCACGGTTCTTCTGGAAATCACGGCTGAAGGGCTGCGCGGCATGCTGAAAACTGCTTCACCGATATTAACGGCAGTGTTTGAGGCCATGATGTTGCAGCAAAATATGCAAAATGCACTCCGTTCGAAAGCCTGATATGAGTGATCAAGCCTCTTTGGCGGTGATGCCGACCCTGTCCGAACTGAACGCTGTATTGCGTAATTTGCGTCAACCATGGCCTGATCGTTGGCCTGGTTTGCCAATGGTGTTTGACCAAGCATGGGGTCAACTTGGGTACGAATCACCACGCGCAGACTCCCGGACTTTTTCGCTTTTGGCATTCGGACGCGCTGTGGCAGACAGGGTGGAGCTCGATGGCTCGTTGCGGTACAGCCAAGGCGATGAGCCGGCTTACCACAATCGATTGCACATCGCTGACACCTTGGTCTGCATGACCTACTTGCTCAGAGCTTCTGCGATGTTGAAAGTGCCTGGCGCACAGGATCCTCAAGTGGCTGCCTTGGCATTGGCCATCATGGCCGGTCATGATTTTCTTCATCCCGGCGGATCCAACTCTCAGCCGGCTGAATTTGAGGCACGTGCCGTGGCGGATTTACAGCCCTTGATGCAGGACGCCGGGCTTGCCGATGCCGATCGTGACGCTCTGGCTCATTGCATACTTGCTACCGACCCCGCGCGTGTCAAGGCATTTCACTTGCAAGTCAAGACTCAGTCCTTTGACCTTCGTCAGCGGGACTGCCTTGCAGTTCTTGTTCAAGAGGCGGATATCTTGGCGAGCACATTGCCAACGACCCAGCTCAGTCTGACACAGGCGCTTTCTCGTGAATGGTCCTCGAGTCAGCCGCTGGCGGCCCATCAACTTCTTCTGCCGAACAGTCGGTTGATGTTTCTGGAGCATGCTGCTTTGTTTTCCAGTCCTGCCGCAACCGTGCTGGGAATTGACAGAGTCAAATCTCAACAGATCACCAAAATCAAAAAGCAGCTTCTCGACAGGGCCTGAATTTGCAAATGCGTTGTTGACATACCTTGTCAAACTTTCAGGTGTTGTGTTCCTCAGCGAATTTGAACAATGGTGTCGAACAAGGCCATTGAGGTTTGCATGACCTTGGCATTGGCTTGGTATGCTTGCTGAAATCGAACCAAAGCCGAGGCTTCTTCGTCCAGACTAACCCCTGAAATGCCATCGCGTGTCTCCTTGGCTTGTTCGTAAACAACCTCCAGGGCTTGTTTGGCAATGGCGGCCTGTCGGGCAACATTGCCAACCTGGTTGACACGCTCAATGTATGCCTCTGTCATGGTCAAACCACCAGGCATCAGTCGTTCGTTTTCCAGCTCTACCAACGCCAACATGGCTTCGTTGTTTCCAATGCCGTCTTGATTGCCATCGATGGCAAATACGTCACCTTGTTTTGGCGTCGTCGACAATTCCAGTGTCAGTCCACGGAAATTGATTTTCGGATTGGACTCGCCCTCTGTGCTGAGCAATTCGCGTTGTGCCAGAACCGTTTGAGTGCTGCGGTCGCGAATCTCATATTGAGTTGCTGACAGAAATTTGACATCAAGCAGATGGGCACGCAAGGCCTGTTTCATGTCTCCTTGCATACTCACGAACTGCGCGGTCACCTTCGCGTTGGATGGCACTGCTGCGCTGTCGGTGACAAAGACCAGCAAGTCATCATTGGAGTCACCTTCAATGTAAATGGAGGTGTCCAAACCCAGTCGTTTCAGATCAGCCGGTGTGCCTGTGTTGCCTAAACCCAGGCGGATGTCGCCAGTGGGCGGGCTGTTGTTGTCTGTCCGGGTGAGAACCAATTTGTCATCCACCAAGTTCGCGGTGACCTTGGTGCTGTCTTTTTGGTTTTCAATCCAGTTTTTTACATCGGTCAGGTTGATGCTGTTGCCCACGGTACCCAAGGCTGGCATGGCTATGCCATTGAGGGTGAAGGTGCCCTCTGCTATGGGGCCAGTCAACGAACTGTCCAAGTCAGTGATGATCAGTTGGGCTGGCTGGGCCAGCGGAGCAGTCAAATCGCCGGTTGCGGAATTGAATTGCTGTTGCAGCACCACATCAGCTTTGACACCCATAAAAATGTCCATGCCCAAATAAGTGGGATGGGCTTCGCTGCCTGGCATGTTCAGGTATGCATTGCTGTAAGTGGCGTTCGCTTCCAGACCATTTTCAGTTTTCATCAGAACACTTTGGTCCTGGTTGTTGCCCAACAAGTGGCGTCCGTCCCGGGTCATCACCTGAAACGATTGGGTGGCTGTGGGGTTGTTCAGGGTGAGGGTCAGGTTATTTGTGCCAATGGGCACCAAGCCCACACTGGCATAGGGCTGGCTGACGCTCAAAGCCAAAGTTTCGCTCGCAATTTGAGGGCTTTGCGCCGTAGCCAATTGACCCACCAAACCGCTTGGGCCTTGAAATTCGGCAGGGGCATAGCTGATGCGGGCTTGGGCATTGCCGCTGTTGAGGGAGTTGTCGATCACCCGGAATTGGCCTGCCGCGGCCACACGGTTGGCGTCCTTGATCAGCATTTGCATGCCGGAGGCTTTGCCGTTTTGTCCGTCGCTGAATCCATACACGTCACCGCCCAGTTGGCCTTCTGCATCGATGCCATCGCGGTGTACGGCATTGACTTCGGCGGCCATGACTTTGGCCAGGTCGTCCAGTGAGTTGACCGCAGGTGTCAAGACCATGTCGCGAAATGACATGACACCGCCAATTTTGCCGCTGGTGATGGGGGGCAGGGCGAGCTTGAGGCCGCTCTCCGCATCGGTGGGTGGGTAGCGGTAGTTGATTTGCAAGGCCCCTTCCCCAGAGGTTTGCATGACAATGTCTTGTGACTTGTCGGCTTTGACCAGAAAGCCTTGGCTGTTGGTGTCACCCAGCGTGACCAGCACTTCGCCGTTGGGGGAAAAACTGGTTTTGATGGCCACAATGCCCGACAGGTTGCGCAGCAGCAGGTCACGCTGGTCGAGCAGTTCGGAGGGTTGTTTGTCCAGACTCCCGTTTTTGCTCAACTGTTGGTTCATCAGAGCCAACTGCTGGGTGAAGGAGTTGATCTGGCCCACATCGGTTTGTACCGATTGACGGGTTTCGTTGTCCAGCAGGTCAAATTGACTGGCCAGTTGCCGAAAGCGGGCCGACAGTCCATCGGCATCGCGAAGGAAGATGGTGCGTGAGATGGTCGACGCTGCGTCGCTGGACAAGTCACGGGCCGATTCGAAAAACTGGTTCATGGCCGTGGTCAGGCCAATGCTGGCGTCGCCCATGACATCGATCAAGCGGTTGACGTAGCTCAGCAAAGGTTTTTGGCTTTCCAGGTCGCTGTTGCTGTTGCGCAGGTTGGACTCGACAAAAGCGTCGTATTGTCGGCGCACCGCATCAAAGCGCACACCGGTGCCGATGTAGCCGCCACCCACACGCGTGGGTTGGTTGGAGGCCAGTGCAATGTCCTGACGCGTGTAGCCGTCGGTGCTGACGTTGGCGATGTTGTTGGAGACGGTGGCCAGAGCGCGTTGGTAGGCCCCAACGCCCGAGCTGCCGATGGTGAGCAGGTCACTCATGGTTTGTCTCCAAGTTTGAAGCCGTTGTTACGCTCAAGTTCATAGGCCTGAATCGCGGCAGACTTGAGGCTCATGGCTTCGCGTGCGGGCACCAGGGGCAGGGCTGGTGGTGCTGTGTGGACCACAGGATTTTGCAGCTTCAGCGCATCTTGTGTGCTCATGGCCTGGGCCATGTTCATTTGGCGCTCCAGCATATTGGCCAGGCCCATGCCGCCGCGCTTGGCCACATTCAGCGAAATTTCCTTGTCCATCAGGTCTTGGTACATGTCCATATTGCCGCCTTCGACCAAGTCGCTTTTCTCGATCGACTCGCGCATGGTTTTCATCATTTGCTGGATGAAATAGGCTTCGAATTGTTCGGCAGTCTGACGGATGGCTTTGGACGGGTCACGCGCGGCTTCACCCTTCAGGCGGGTCAAGCCATTGAAGTCCAGATAGCTGCTGGAGGTGGAGGCGCTGAGCTCGGTCATGGCGTGGGTATCTTCAGATCACGATCAACTCTGCGCGCAAACTGCCTGAGCTCTTGAGGGCTTCCAGAATGGCGATCAGGGATGAGGGGGAGGCGCCGACCTGGTTGACTGCATCCACGATCTGACGAAGGTCTACACCAGGCTGAAACAAGAACATCGGGTTCTTCGCTTCCTTGACCTCGATATTGGCGTTTTGCACGGGGGCGGTTTGCCCTTGTGTCAAGGGATTGGGTTGTGACACTTCGTTGGTGGCGGCAATGGCGACCGAAATGGTGCCGTGTGCAACAGCCGCGGCGGTCACACGCACGTTGCGGCTAATGACCACTGTACCGGTACGTGAGTTGACCACCACACGAGCCGCCGGTTCGCCAGGCTGTACCTGCAGGTTTTCAACCATGCTCATGAAGGCCACGCGCTGCGACATGTCGCTGGGGGCTTGCACCGCAAACGACATGCCATCGATAGCACGGGCGGTGCCTTCGCCAAAGGTTTTGTTGACGGCATTGACGATGGCGTTGGTGGTGGTGAAGTCCGATTCGCGCACGTTCATCACGACGTGGTCGGATTTTTCAAAAGGGTTGTCCACCATTCGTTCGACGGTGGCCCCGCCTGGAATGCGGGCAGATGTGGGCACGCCGATGCTGACTTTGGAGCCGGCCGCGCTGGCGTCAATGCCGGTGGCAGTCAAGGCCCCTTGCGCCAAACCATAAATTTCGCCATCGACGCCGCGCAGGCTGGTCAACAGCAAGTTGCCGCCCCGTAAGCTGCTGGCCTTGCCGATGGCAGACACGTTGACATCGATTTTCTGGCCAGGCTTGGCAAAACCAGGCAACTCGGCTGTCAACATCACCGCTGCCACGTTTTTGATGTCGATCTTGCCGCTGGTGGCCGAGAGTTCAAAATCAGACAATGGACCGTCAATGCCCACGCCCAGTCGGCTGAGCATGGATTTCATGCTTTGCGCCGTGAAGGACACATCTGCGCCATCTCCTGTGCCTTGCAAGCCCACCACAAGTCCGTAGCCAATCAGTTGGTTGGTGCGTCCGGCTGCTACCGAGGCCAGGTCTTTGACGCGGTCGGCCCAGGCCGAGCTGGACAAGCCGAGCATCAAGATAAGGGAGATGAGTGCGGTTTTCATGGCGTGTGTGTTTCAGGCGTTGGCTTTAAAAGGGCCAGAGTTTGAGCAAGGCGCTGGTACCCCATCCGGCTTTGGTTGCATTGGCCATGTCGCCCGTGCCGCGGTAGGCAATCTGTGCATTGGCCAGGCGGCGCGACTGCACGGTGTTGTTGGGCGAGACGTCTTCGGGGCGGATGATGCCGCTGACTTGAATGACTTCGGAGCCTTCGGTCAGGGCCAGTTGTTTTTCGCCACGCACCATGAGGTTGCCATTGCTCAGCACTTCCACCACGGTGACGGCCACGGCCCCGCTGAGGGTGGCTTTTTGGTCCGCTTGTCCGGTGCCTGTGCTTTCAATGGTGGCGCTGTTGAGGTTAACGCCGTTCATGACACCTTCCAGTTTGGAGCCCAAAATGCGGGTCGGCAATGCCAGGTTTTGCACTTTGGAGACCAGGCCGCTGGGCACCACATCGTTGGTGGCTTCGCGTTTGAGGTTATTGCTTTGCAGGCGACCGGCTTGGGTGGATTCGTTGAGCAAGACGGTGATCAGGTCGCCCACGTTGTACGCGCGAACCCGGCCAAACCAGTTGTCGCTTTGACGCCCGTTGTAAATGGCTCCCGTGGCCAGTCGGGGTTTTTCGGTGGCGACCGGAAACACCGGTTGAAACTCTGGGGAGTGCGCCATGGGTGGGGTGGGGCTGGCGCAACCTGTGAGGCCTGCACCCAAGGTGAAGATGCCAACCAGCGAGACCCATGAGGGGATGATTTTTGTCATGATCGTGATCACATGTTGTTGTTCAGGAAGCGCAACATGCCGTCAACGGCAGAGATGGCTTTGGAATTGATTTCGTAGGCACGTTGCGTCTCGATCATGTTGACCATCTCCTCGACCACGTTCACGTTCGAGGCTTCCAGTGCGCCTTGCATGAGTTGCCCAGCACCTGCTACACCGGCCTGACCCACTTGGGGGGCACCGCTGGCGGTGGTTTCCTTCATCAGGTTTTGGCCCATCGACTGCAAACCAGCCGGGTTGGCAAAGCGGGCAATCTGGATCTGGCCAATGACCTGAGCCCCACCCCCAGCAGCCGTTTCGACCGACACCGTACCGTCCTGTCCCACAGAGACACTGGCTACGTTGGCCGGAATGGTGATGGCCGGTTGCAAGGCCGCACCGTTGGCTGTGACCAGCTGTCCGGTGGAGGACAACTTGAAACTGCCGTCGCGGGTGTAGGCGACGGTGCCGTCAGATTGGGCGATCTGGAAAAATCCCTCACCTTGGACCGCCAGATCAAGGGCATTTTTGGTGGTGACCAGGCTGCCCTGCGTGTGGGTTTTTTCGGTCGCAACAATGCGCACACCGGTGCCCAGCATCAAGCCGGTGGGGGCTTGCTCGCCAGCGTTGACTTGAGAGCCGGGCTGGCGCAGGTTTTGGTACAGCATGTCCTCGAAGGAGGCGCGGTCGCGCTTGAAGCCCGTTGTGTTGACGTTGGCCAGGTTGTTGGAGATGACCGACATGCGCGTTTGCTGAGCGTCCAGGCCGGTTTTGGCAATCCACATTGATGCATCCATGGTCTTCTCCTTTTAGGTTCTTAAGCGGTTTTCATCATCGAGGAGCCGGATTCGTCCAGGCCCTTCATTTCCTTGATGATGCGAATTTGGGTTTCAAAGCTGCGCGATTGGTCAATCAGCCGGGTCATGGATTCGATGGCGCTGACGTTGCTGCCTTCCAGGGCTTGCGGAATCACCTTGGGCAATGTGGCACCCACAGGGATGTCGCTGCCATCGGCTTGTCCATCGACCTTGAACAGACCATCCTGGCGGCGTGCGAGCTTCACGTCAGAGGCGTCGCGCAGACGCAGCTGGTCGATGCGCACATCGGCGACAGGGCCGACTTGGGCTGGATCGCGGGCGTAAATACTGCCATCGGGGTTGATGTTGACCATCAAACCGGGGGGGATGGTGATGGGCCCACCTTCGCCCATGACCAAATGGCCTGACCCGTTTTCCAGCTGACCCTGAATGTTGACTTTCAGGTCGCCCCGCCGTGTGAAGGCCATGTCGCCATTGGGCGCTTGCACCGTCATCACGCCACGGTCGGCCATGGCGATGTCGAGTGGACGGCCTGTGCCCATGATGGAGCCCGGTTGCATGCGGATCAGGTCACGCGAGACGGCTTGCGCCTGAAAGCGACTGTCAAAACCAGCACCCTGAACCTTGACCGATTGCAAGGCGACGTCGTAGCTGCTTTTGAAGCCCACCGTGGACACGTTGGCCAGGTCGTTGACCAAAACCTGTCGAGCGGTGGCCTGCTCCTTGATGGTGGCGTTGGAGGTGAAAACTAGGCGGTCCATGTCAAGCGTCTCAGTGCTTTAAGCCATCAGGAGCGGATGTTGATGATCGCGGAGGTCATCGTGCTGCTGGTTTCGATCGCTTTGGCGTTGGCCTGGAAGTTTCGCTGTGCGGTGATCAGGTCCACCAGCTCTTTGGTCAAGTCCACGTTGGAGCGTTCTGTGGCACCTGCGCGGATTGTTCCAAAACCCGCCGAGCCCGCCTCACCAATCTTGGGAACACCCGAGGTGGCCGATGACAGGTAGCTGGCATCACCGACTTGACGCAGACCCGTGGGGCTGGAGAAGTTGGCCAGCACAATCTTGCCCAATGATTGCTGGGCACCGTTGGAGTAGTTGGCACTGACCAGACCATCCACGCTGATGTCCAAGCCCATCAAATCACCCTCAGGCGCACCATCTTGTGATTGTGAAAGCACCGAAAATGGCGATGAGTATTGGGTGGACTGACTGAAATCGATCTGCATCGTCAGCGCGCCCTTGCCACCTTCGAGGAAGGCGGTTTCAAACAACATGTTGGTGCGTGGGGACAGTGTTTTGCCACTGAGGTCAAAACTCAATTCGCCCCGATCCAGATAAATGGGAGACCAAGTAGGCAAGACCGTGAAGCCATCAGGCAGTGCGGTTTGATCGCCGTTCTCGTCAATGAACTGAGGTTTCTGGATGCCGTCGACCAGCTCGGTGAATTGGCGCATCGAATACCATGTGGATGTGGTGCCGCGTGCAGTTTCGGTGTTGCTCAAACCCCAGTCGGCAGAGCCTGTGACTTTGATGGATGCGCTATCGCCCGTGTTGCCAGTGGTGAATGTCAGTCGGTTATTTGCTTCGTCGTAGCCGACTTTGACACCGCGAATGGGTTCCCCTGTGACGGCATCTTCCTTTTCGTTGATGGCTGCTTGCAAACTTGCAGCCAGATCCTTGATGGTGCCGGTGTTGTTGGGAGAAGGCAGTGTGACCGTGGATTTGACACCATTGACCGTGAAACTGAATTTATTGTTCAGCTCGTTGATGCTGATGCTGCCTGATGTGTTCACCGTGATGGCGCTACCTGCCAAAACCGCGGGGTCTGATTGTTTGCCTCGTTTGGCATCCAGCGCCACTGCGATGTCGACGTTGTCAATCAGGCCCAATTGTTCAACCGCTGAGCCACCGCTGACTTTTATTTCTACACTGGACGCATCGCCGGTTTTTCCGGAATAAATGATGAATTTCTTGGCTGCAGTATCGAACTTGACCTCAATCCCGTAGCGCCGATCATCCACGGCTGGTGTGGTGACTTCTTTGCCATCGCTGTCGGTGGTGGTTTCTGCAGGTGTGTACAAATCTTCCGAGCCAAATGCTTTGTTGATGGCGTTGGACATTTTTTGAGCCATTTCTTCTGGGCTCAACTTTTCACCGGGATCGTCAACCGTGATTTCAACAGGCTCCGAGCCATCAATGGCCAATGTAAATGTTGCATCACCACCGAGGTTGATTTTTCCCACATCTGCGGCATCGACACCATCTGCAGCCACAATCAAATTGGCTTCACCCCCGCTGACTTTTGCAGGTTGAGAGACGCGTTTGTCGGTCAATTGGTTCAATGAAAACATGGCCGTCTTGCCAGTCACCAGCTCATCCTGAATGGCAGATTCTGGCTGGATGTCGCCGTATTTGTTGACATACAGCTTCTGGTTGTTCTTGTCGGCCGCCTGCATCAAGGCCGGAGTGACCTTGGAGTTGCCCACGTACACATAAGACTGCCATTTGCTCTCTGGCATGGCGGGGCTGGCCCCCCTGGTTTTGACGTAATAGACCGTGGCCAGGTAGCCGTTGCCGCCGCTGTCATAAACGGTCAGTGCCGTGCTTTTGTTGTAAGTGGCCGGGTTGGTGCGGTCAAATTCAGCGGTGATCACATTGGCATCGGCTGGCAAGTTCAGACCCAGCTGGATTTGTGTGGTTTCGCGAGCTTGTCCTGATGTTTTGGGGGGGATGTTCAGAACCGACAGCTTGCTCAAGTCGGCCTTGCCAGAGCTGTCCACTGCGGCGGCCAGCAAGCGTTGACCTGCGGAGTTGACCACGTTGTTCTGGTCATTGAGCAAGAAGGAGCCATTGCGGGTGTACACCTCTTGCAGACCGTCAGGTGAACGCAGTGGAAAAAAACCATCGCCAGTAATGGCCAGATCGAGCGAGTTGCCCGAGGTGGTCACGTTGCCCTGGCTGAATTCCTGGCTCACTTGCTTCAGGGACACACCCTGGCCAATGTTGCTCGAAGACTTTTGCAAAGGCGATGTCGAGAAAATGTCACCAAAGTCAGCACGCGAGCGCTTGAAGCCGGTGGTACCCACGTTGGCGATGTTGTTACTGGTCACGCCCAACTGTGCAGTGGCTGAATTGAGACCGGTGAGTGAGGTGTAAAAAGACATGGTGAACTGCTCCTGAGTGGGGTGCTGGGCGTTGTCAAATGGGTTGAAAAATCAGAGCCCGACGCGTTTGACATCGGTCATCAAGATGGACTTGCCACCATCGACTTCCAATGTGACGCTGCCATCTGTCGGATTGGTGGTGATGGACTTGACGGCGACCAGTGTGTTGACCGTCACATCGGTGTTTTTGCCATCGGAGACGGCCTGGGCTGTGAGGCGGTACATGCCCGCTGGTGCCTGGTTGCCCAGTGCGTCTTTGCCGTCCCAGTTCAGGCTGGCTGTTCCGGGGTTTTGAGGACCCGCGATCAGTTCCTGCACAGGATTGCCTTTGGCATCAAAAATCTGCATCCGCACACCACTGGCACCGGTGGGCAAATCGATGCTGGCATCAATGCCCCCTTCGGTGCCCAGGCGGGCCATGCCATCGCTGACGGCAATTTTTTTGCCGATCATGGAGACGCCCCCCAGCATGCGTTCGGCTGCCATGGATGTGACAAACTTGTCCAGCGAGCCTTGCATGTTGGTCAGGGCTTCAAGCTGAGAAAATTGCGCCAGCTGGGCCACAAAAGCTTCGTTTTTCACTGGCTCCAGCGGGTCCTGGTTTTGCAGTTGTGCGGTGAACAAGGTCAGGAAATCCTGCTTGCCCATTTCTTCGCTGGTTTTGCTGGTGGCGTTTTTCAGATCCTCGTAGCGAGGAACCGTTTTCAGCAAGCTGGAGGAGGTCACGGTGTCGGTTGCCATGGGGTGCTTTCAGATCAGGCCTTGGTGATGTCCAGCGTGCGCATCATCAATTGACGCGCCGTGTTGATGACTTCCACGTTGTTTTGGTAGGAGCGAGCCGAGGCCATCATGTCGACCATTTCGGTGACCTCACTCACGTTGGATTGGTAGACGTAGCCCTCTTTGTCGGCCAATGGGTTGCTGGGGTCGGCGACGCGGCGAGGCGGCGCGGCGTCATCGGCCATGCGATCGATCTTCACGCCGCCCACATAGGGCGAACCGGCGTTGGTCATCTGTTCGTTGACCAAGGCCTTGAAGACAGGGCGCTTGGCGCGAAAGGCGTCTTGTTCGGATCCAGCGACCGTTCCCGCATTGGCCAGGTTGGAGGCGGTCGAGTTCATGCGGGTGAGCTGCGCATTGAGCGCAGAGCCGGCGATGCCGAAGATGTTGTCCATGCCCATGATCAGTCTCCTCGCAGGGCTTTGCGCACGCTGCTCACACGGTTTTCAAGAAAGTTCAGGGTGGCCTGGTAATCGGCGGCCGCTTTACCGTACTGGGCTTGTTCCACGCTCATCTCCACGGTGTTGCCGTCAAACGAGGTGTTGAATGGTGTGCGGAACCGCATGCCATCGGGGCTCAGTTCTTGGCCCTTGCCAAAGTGCCCTGAGACCGTGGCGGTCATGGCGGTGTCTTGCTTTTGCGCTGCGCCCAGCACGGCCTTGAAGTCAATGTCTCGCGCTTTGTAGTTGGGCGTGTCAGCATTGGCGATGTTTTGCGCCAGCACCTCAAGGCGGCGGCTTTTGACTTGCAAAGCCTGCTCGTGCACGCCCAAGGCTTGGTTCAACAAATTCATCTGGACTCCTTGGCAGTTGAGCTGGATTCGAGTGGCACGGTTCGTCGATCTTTTGACGTTGTCCGCTCAAGTTGAGCGGGTTCATGTCGATAGCAGCAAAACCTGTGCCAACTTTTGCTGTCGTGTTTTCTTCATGCAAACGCCGAAGGCTGATGCCCAGGCTCTTTAAATTTGCGGGTGAGCGGCAAGCCTTGTCGCATTCGGCAAGTCTTTGCCGCTGCGGCATGTTGTCAGCGCAGAACCGTGGGCCCGGTCTTGGCCACATCGGCATACCACCGGGTCGCCGCCTTGGCGGGTGCCGTGCCCAGTAATTGGTGGGTCAGGCTGTGCAAGCCTGAGAGAATCGAGTTGCGTGTGATGGGGGCTTGGGTATCGCCACCGACATGCAGTGCGCGGGCTTGCGGCCCGGCAATGGGCAAGGGGGCGTCGGGGCGTTTTTCTTGCCGCGCTGCCGGGGTCAACACGGTCAGGTACAAGTCGTCCAGACCGATGCGGGGGCCGTTGGTGCTCAAGCCCGCCTGCGCGAAGTATTTGTCGACCAGATCCAATTGCTGAAGCAAACCCACGCCCAAAATGGCCCGCGGGTTGTTCTTGAAGCCCACAGCGGCCGCGCCGCGGTTGGCCCCGTCGCAAAACTGGATGATCCCGTGGCAACTGCCGTTGCTGGCTTGCGGGTTCATGCCGCCGCTTTCCATCAGGCTCAAACGGGCAAAGTCGTCCGGCGCAAAGTTGTAGCGTTGCGCCAGTTGCAGTACTTTTTGCTTGACTTGTGAAAGTTGCTCAAAAGGGACAAAGCCTTTTTCGGCCGCCCGGGTCAGTGTGCGATCCAGCACGGGGTGGGCGTTGGCCGCCAACGGGGCCTGCGCTCCCACGCTTTCGCCAGCAAGCACAGCGGGCAGTGGTTGTCGCTGGGCGAGCATGTCTGCGGCCGTGGGCAAGCGGACTGAACTTTGCAATTGCTGCACCGCCACACTGTGGCGCATGGCGCTGATCTCCAGCGGTCCAGCCTCGGGAGCGCGGGCCAGCGGCGGTAAATTCAGAGCTGCAAAGTCGATTTTTTGACCTGGCAAGATCAAATCAGGCTGGCTCAGTTGGTTGTTCCGCGCGATCTGGTGGGCCAATTTGTAGGCCTGGTTTTCTGAAATCGGCAGCTGATTTTGCCGGTGATGCGCTTTGACCAAGCCGATCAGCGTGTCCCCACGCTGCACTTGAACTTGATTAGCTGGCGGTGCCACATCGGCCCAGACCGACTGAAAAGCCTTGCCGCCCAAAGTCGAACCTGATGCCGAACCCGACGCCGCGCTGGCGGCCGTGGGCATCCCCGGCGCTGCAAGGCCTGGCGCTGAGCTCAGCGGGATGGAGGGTGGGGCGGCTTGCATGGTGCTGTGCAATGGGTTTTGGGGCTGGTCTCGTTTTTGCTTTAACCAAGGAAGTCAACAACACTGTCAAAACTTCCACACTTATGAAATCTCCTATGCAAATGCTGTGCCGACTCCTTTTGGGGTGCTTGGCCCGAGGCTTGGGCTGGGCGGTGGTGGTGCTGTTGTTCAGTGCTGCCGCAAATGCCAAGCCTTCAACGGACAAGACCTCGCCACGCGAGGCCTTGGAGGCCTCTGTCAGGCAATGGACGGCCCAGACCCAAAAGGTGCCGCTGGACAAGGTGGTTTTGGCACCCATGGACAATCGGGTGCAGGTGCGCAGCTGTGATCAGTCTTTGGCCATGGACCTGCCATTTGCCAGTGCCGAGACCGTGCGTGTGCGCTGCGCCCAACCGGTCTGGCAGTTGTATGTACGTGTCAATTTGCCAGTCAAAACACCTGATGCCCAGACTGCCACCAAGGCAGAAAAACCTGAAATGGCCCCCAAACGCTGGGTTTTGGTGGCCGCCGTGGCTTTGCAACGCGGCATGACGCTCAATGAGTCTCATGTTCAGCGGGTTGAGGTCGATACTTCAGGACTGCCCATGAATGTGCTGGAACAAGCTTCTGAGGTGATGCATGCCGAGGTGGTGCGCGATGTTCGCCCTGGCACGCCTTTGAAGCGTGTGGATATTCGACCGACGGTGCTGGTCAAAAGGGGGCAAACGGTGCTGATGTCGGTCGGCCAGGCTCAGGGTTTTCAGATTTCAGCGCGGGTGGAAGCCCTGCAGGATGGACGCTTTGGAGAGCAGATCAAGTTGAAGAACCGGGAGTCCGGGCGCGAGCTCAGCGGCCGCGTTCAGGGTCCCAATCAGGTGCTGGGTCTGTAGTCAAAAGTGAACTTAATCATTGCATCGTGAAATTTGAAAAAAAATGATTTAATGGCTCAAGTTCTGGATTGACGTGCCGATTCAGTATTCGAGCGAGGTCTCAGCTCACGTCAACGAGACCAGAAAAGAGAAACACCATGACCGATCTCATCTCTCATTTAGGCCGCAAGGCCCAAATTGAAACCGGCAGCCGCCCAGCAGCAGCCAAGGGTGAATCACGGACTTCTGCAACTTCTTCAGAGGCCACAGGGCGTGCGTCCGCGCCAGCCTCTGACGAATTGCAACTGAGCGATATCGCCCAAAAAGCCATGCAAGAGCCCGAATTTGACCGTGCGAAGGTCGACGCCATCCGAACCGCCATTCAGCAAGGTCAATACCCGCTGGACGCGCGCCGCATTGCCGAGAACTTTGTGGCCATCGAAAAAATGATCAAAGGGTGATCAACGCATGACCGAGTTGCTGCCAGAACACCCGGAACCCTCGCGCGCGCAGGCCGCCTTGTTGGCGGCGCCTGAGGATGCGCAACGTTTGGCTCAAATTCTGGCTCTCGAGTTCGATGCGCTCAAAACTCGCGATCTCGCGGCTTTTGAACTTTTGCAGGAAGAAAAGAACCAAGCGCTGGAAAGATTGGCCGCATTGGCGGCATGGGCCAGCACGCAAAGCCCTGCGCCTGTGCTGTGGCAGCAGCTGCAAGAACCTTTGCTGCAGTGCAAACAAGACCATATGCGCAACATCCAGTTGCTGCAGCGACAGTTGCAAGCCGTTCGCGGCACTTTGCAGGCCTTGCAGGGCGATTCAGCCCCGGCCGTTGATTTGTACGACCGCATGGGCCAGATTGCCCGGCGTCAAGGGGCTTGGGGTTACCACCTGGCCTGATTGGCGCGTATCGCGCTCTGGCATCGCGCCCCAGCTTTGCCCGATTCACTTCGGTGAAACCCATCAATCTGTTTTCTTCTCATCCCCCGGGCGCATGCCCTTGAGCCAGTACACCCACGACAAAATGACCGCCACTGCCGTGTACATCTCTGGCGGAATTTCCGACTCCAGATCGACACGGCTGAGCAGGGCCAGCAACTGCGGGTCTTCGGCGACGTAAACGCCGTGCTTGCGGGCTTCTTCGATGATTTTTTGCGCCACTTCGTCTTGCCCTCTGGCACTGACCACAGGGGTTTTGCGTGCCCCGTATTCCAGCGCCACAGCCTCTTTGAGTGGGGCTCTCATGTGTGCACGTCCAGCAAACTGCCCGTGTGTGGCGGTGCGTAGGGCAGGGGGGTGGTCGGTCCGGCACCGTGGATGATTTGCAAGCGCGTCATGTGCAGGCCTGCGCTGTCCAGTTCTTGCTCCAGGTTGAACGCCATGGACCGGGCCCGCTCGACCACATCTTCCCGCAGTGCCCACATGACCATGTCCACTTCGGTGTCCTCGCTGATGCGGGTTTGCAGCCAGACTTCACCCAGATCCCGGTTGCGCGTGTGCAGGTGGATGATCATGGGGGGCTTGTTCTGACCCGGATCCCGGCGGCTGCGCACAAATCGCAAGGCCACGGGTTCGGCATCGTTGAACGGCAGCATCATGGAGAAAACCCACTCTTTGCCACTGAGACTGTCTTGCGCCGTCAACTGCCGCGCTTCGATGTCGTCCAGACTGTCTTGCAGCAGACTGACGCTGTCGTTGCCAAGCCCCGAGCGCATGAGCTGGCGCAAAGCGCCTTTCAGGTCGATCAGGCCCATGCCCTGGCCGTTGGCCAGCATGTGCTCGGTCATGAAGCCACTGCGCTGGATGGCCGTTTGCAATTTTTCGGGGGTCAACTGAGCCATGGATGGGCGCAGTTTCAGCCATTGCTGCAGAGCACCTGACTCGGCAGACGAGCTGCCAAGACCAGCCAGCAAGTTTTCCAGTACACCGGGTCTGAGCAGCTGGGCCAGGGCGTGCATGTCGGGCGGGCGAAAGCCCAGTTGCTGCGTGCGCCCAGGCAAGGGTTCGGGGGGCGGGCTGGCATTTGCGGCTGCGGCCGTGGGAGCCGCTTGCAAGGGCCGCAGCATGATGGAGCCATTGGCCAGCACCTGAACCCTGAACAAGGCGGTATCCCCGGAAGCCAGGCGCAGGCCAGCGGGCAGTTCTTTGGGCAGATCGATGTGTTGGCCTTGTTGGGGGCCTTGCAGGTTCAACCGAATCTGGTCGAGACGGGACTCGACGGTGGCCTGCACCACCTGGCCGTCGCGCAAGCCTAACTCGGCAGCCGTTTTTTCCACCACCAGAGGCAGCTTGCCCTCCAGGTAAATGGTGGGAGTCTTGTGGCTGAGGTGAGCCGTTTCGGCGCCTGTGATCATGTGCAGCCGCCAACGCCGGGCTCAGGGAAAACGAACCCAGTTCCGTTTGTCAGGACCTTTGGGTCCATCTTCTTGAGCTGCAGCAGGGGCTTCAAAAAGGATTGCAGCCGCCGGGCTTTGCAACAAAATCATCTGCCGCAGTTGCGCATATGTGGGAACTGTCAGGACCGTACCCGGACGAACCGGGTAGGTTTTGCCTTTGGGGAAAATCCTCGGGTTAACCTGGGCCAGCGCTTGTCGCAAAAAGTCTTCCCTGAGGGGCAGACCCGGCAAGGCTCGGCGCAGCGCGGCATCAATGCTTTCACCACTTTTAACGGTGATGGTTTGGGCTGAGGTCACTGCGGATGGCGCTGTTTTTGAAGCGCTTGGGCTTTCTGAGGTTTTCTCGTTTTCTCCCATTGCGGGTTGGGTGCCGGCTGTCAAGATCTTCAGGGCTGCAGCCGCAGCAAAGGAGGTGTCAGCCGCATTGACCTGATTCATCCCGAGGGAAAACCCCAGCGCGAGTCCCAGCCCCAGAAATCGGGCCGGGGAAAACTGCTGACGCAATTGCACCAACCAGTACGCATGCAAGGACATTGTTGTAGGCGGGAGGGATGTCATAAGGGCAGGGCCATCCAGTGGCTTTGTGCCGGCAGGGTGGGGCCAGCGAGTTGTTTCAGTTCAACGAGATCCGTACCGACTTTGACCACCTGAGCCAAAGCCAGGTGCTGTGCCGCACCTGCCTCGAGCATGCGCTTGGGCACTTGCGCGGGATTCATGATCAACAACCGATCACCAGGGCGCAGGCCACTGTCTGCACCAGCTTGCAGTAACAAGTTGTTGAGTGGGCCTGTTCGCACATGGAATTGAACGGGCTCGCAGCCTGAGTGCTTGTCCAACTCTTGCACCCAGCCACGCAGGGCTTGTTCGAGATGGGCTTGCATTTGCTGGATCCATGCGCTGGGGTTTTGGCTCAGGGCCTGTGGTGAAACGCGCAATACTTGGGTCATTTGCCAATGGGCTTGCAAAGGTCCGTCGGGGCTGTGCCGCTCGCCAATGCGCACACTCAGGCTCCAGCGCCAGCCGGCTTCTTGCGCAGGCTGGTAGAGCGTTTGCAACTTGTCCAACCAGCCGCCGGGTGCGGCTTCGGCTTCGGCCTTGGCATGTGGCTTGATGGTGACTTCTGCCGCCCATCCTGATACGCCCTCGCTCGGTCCTGTCAAGGCCCGCAAATAGCTGTTGGCTGGTGGCAATTCTTTGACGTGCGGCCGCCAGCGTTGTGACGCTTGCAGTTGATCGCGCCAGACTTGCCGGGACAGATGAAGCAGGCTTTGTGCCGCAAACAGCTGGCTGCCTGTGAAGCTCGAGTCCATGCTGGCTTGCACCTGAAGCGGCAAACGCCATGGGCGCGGTGGTGCATCACATGCCGACGCATCTTTGCCATGGCGCCAGCCCCAGGGGAGAACCTGCGCACTGACCCGGGTTTGGGGTTCCTTGCCGTCTTCCAGATACGACAGCACGCGCACCCCGCGGACATCGGCTTCCGAGTTGAAGTGCGTGCTTTCGTGCAAGGCACCCTGGTCGTCCACCCAGGCGGTGCTCAGCACGCGCGTGGGGCGGTCCACCGTAGCTTCCAGGATGGCCTGCCGAATGTTGGCCAGTTGTTCTTCGTGTGACTGAGCGATGCTGGCTGCCGTGGCGGGACGTGCCCTTCGTTGCGCGGCGGTTGTGGGTGGCAACGCACCGCTGGCATGTCCAGGGGTGGTCCAGCCCTGGTTTTGTCGAATCGCACTTTCAGCGGTGGTCTGTGCCTGCGCGTGGCCTGCGATGCAAGCAGCCACTGCAAGGCACAGGCCTGACTGGATGATGTGAGCCCAAGGCTGCCGCTTTGTGTCGCGGTCAGTTGGGATCGTCAGGGCGGTGAAGTCCATGGCGCTCAGCGGCGGCGGGCGGCCAGTTGTGACAAATACAGCGATCGCAGGTCACGCACCACATGCTGGTCAAGCGACAAGGTGGTTTCATAAGTGTCATCACCGACCGGGTTGATGCTGACCAGCACGGCACCATAAACCACGCCTTCCACTTTGGCGCGAAACGTGTCGCTCATCACCGTCATGTCGGCCACGGTGGTGGTGGCGTCCAATTGCTGTCCATAGACCTGTTCGGTCAATGAGCGGTAAGCGTCGAGCTTGGAGGCGCGAATGGCCAGCAGACGTTGCTGGGCAGGGTTTTTGTGATTTTGCACGCTGATCACCGCATAGCCCGTTGCCACCAGGGTTTCGCGTTTTTCGACCATGGGTGAAATCATGCTGGGCAAAGGCGCTGGCTCAGGGGTGCTGGTGACGTTGAGCGGGATGAATTGGCAGCCCGACACGAGCACAAGGGTGGCCAAAGCAGGCAGTGATCGAAACAAAAACATGAGCCATCTCCAAAACAGTCCGGAGCCAACCCGATGGGGCTGGCAAGGTTGACTTGACTTGTGGGATACATCGACCGCTGGGCCGAACTCTTTAGCACGCGACTTTCTTGCTGGGGGCAGATACCGGGTCCGCCTCACCTCTTATTGACCCAAGCCTTGAGGCCTTGATCAACTGCCAAGGCATGGATTGTTTGTAGACAGGAGCCTGCTCCGTGGGCGATGGCATGCTTTGGCGGTTTGTGTGACATCGCCCATGGGGGGGGCTCCTAGACAACAAAATTCAACGCAAGGCTGAGCAAGCCCGCAGCATCTCCAACTTCATGGGGCCGATCAACGGATTTTTGGCATTATTGTTGAATTAATGAAAAAATTGAATTTCATGTTTTAAAAAGCTTTTCTTGGTCCATTTTTTGATCTATAACTGTCAAAATCAATTTTTTTGCGTTCATTTAAATAAAACGGTGTATTGAATATGCTGTTGATCAATCAGCTTCAGGTCCGGGATGGACGGGGCTCACTTTGTCGATGAAACCGATCTCCAAAACACACATCATCGGTGAAAGCCAAGCCATCGTGAGCTTGAGGGCGCTGATCAAGACCCTGTCCGCATCGTCTTCGACAGCCCTGATCACGGGTGAAAGCGGAACCGGCAAAGAGCTGGTGGCGCAAGCTTTGCACGGGCAAGGCCCGCGAGCAGCTGGCGCTTTTGTGCCCATCAACTGTGGCGCCATTCCACGCGACCTGATTGAGAGCGAACTGTTTGGCCATCGCAAAGGCAGTTTCACGGGGGCGGTGGCTGATCGCCTGGGACGATTTGAGCTGGCCCATGGCGGCACCTTGTTCCTGGATGAAATTGGCGATTTGCCCATGGACATGCAGGTCAAGTTGCTGCGCGTTTTGCAGGAGCGTTGCATTTTGCCAGTGGGCTCGTCACGCGAAGTGCCCATTGATGTCCGTGTGGTGGCCGCAACCCACAAAAAGCTGGAGGCCGAGGTGGAGGCGGGACGGTTCAGGGAGGATCTTTATTACCGCATCAATGTGTTGCCCCTGAGCACAACGCCTTTGCGTGAACGCCCTGAAGACGTGGCACCTTTGCTTTCGTTTTATGCGGGCAAACATGTGTTGCCCGGCAGCAAGGCGGTTCGATTTGCCGAGGACATGCTGGGCCTTTTGCGCACGTACAGCTGGCCTGGCAATGTGCGCGAGTTGTCCAATTTGGTGGACCGGTTTTCCACCCTTTACCCCGGTCAGGTTCTGCAAAGTTACACAGTCCCTGCGTGCATGCTGCCCACAGGGCTGGCTGCCTTGCAGGCGCAATATCTGGCGGTGCATGAGCCCCCGGCGAGTGTGTCTGCAGTGCAGCTCGACATCGCACCCGAACTCAGTCAGGTGGGGCAGGTGACATCATTGCCAGACTCGCCCTGGGGGGGCATGGACGACCCGATGGCTCACTTGATGGGTGCTGAACCATCGGAATTTTCAATTCCCGTTCAAAGCTTCAGCACGCCAAGGCAGCCTGTGTCGGCGTCGAATGACGAAATCAACGAAGTCGAGCAGGCGATTTTGCTGGCGCAGGGCATTCAGACCTTGCCGCCCGATGGCATCTCGCTCAAGCAGCATTTGGTGGACATTGAACGCAGCTTGATTGAACAAGCGCTGCTGCGCACCCAGGGCAATGTGTCGCAGACAGCCAAGCTGCTGCAGCTGCAGCGCACCACTTTGATCGAGAAGATCAACAAGTACGAGTTGCGCTCAGCAGGCTGAGCCCGGAACTTTGACGCGGAAGGGCAGAGTCCTGAACTCTTAAGCCGATCAGAAGGGGGGCTTGATGACTTTGGCGCAGGTGCCTTTGATCAGGGTGACGGTGCGGCCGTCCTGAATGCCCAGGGTCTGGGTGAAGCGGCCTGTCTTGCGATCCACCACAAATTCTTCACGGTTGATCATCACGCCGAAGCGCTGGAACATGGCGGGGCGACTGACCTTGAGTTGGGTGCCCATGAGTGTCAGCGTGCCTGCACGGCTTTCGGAAATCGCGATCGTTCCTTGGTACCAGCCCGATTTTTTTTCAAAATCCACTTGGGCCATGGTGATGCGGGAAGGTTCGCTTTCTTTGATCCCGAGCGCCAATTGACCATCCAGATCGAGTTCGAGCTCGCAAATCATGTCAAGCACACCCTTGTTGTTGCCCGGCATTTTCATTTCGCTGACCAGGGTCTCCGCACCGCCGTTGTCGGACAGCATGTGCACCAAGCCCCAAACGCCCGACATGACCAGTGCGCCGATGAGGATACCGATGGAGATGTGCTTGAACATGGGGGTCTTGGCCTGCGGTTAACTGGGGCGTCTTCAGCGTGATGATGCCACATGCGGCTTCACTGGTTCAACACGGTGATGCTGACGCGGCGGTTGCGCGGGTCGGCGGGGTTGTTGGGCACAAATGGGGCAGTGTCGGCAACCCCTTCAATTTTGGAGAAGCGATTGGAGCCGATGCCTGCGCCTTGCATCAGCTGACGAGTGGCGTCAGCCCGCTCAGTGGACAAGGTCCAGTTGTTGCGCATGCTTTCAGGGGCAAAGCCCAGGCTGTCGGTGTGACCACGAATGGCCAGTTTATTGGGCAGCGGTTTGAGTGACTTGGCCACCTCCGTCATCAGGGCTGCAGCTTTGCCGCCCATGTCCGACGTTCCCGAGCTGAACATGGCGAAATCGGCTTTGTCGATGACTTCGATGCGCAAACCTTCCTTGTCACGCGTGATGCTGACTTGCTCCTTGATCTTTTCGAACTGCTTGCTTTCTGAGAGTTTTTGCTTGATCTCTTTTTCCAGCTTTTCGAAATTCTCTTTGTCCTGCTTTTGGGCTGGTGTACCCGTGCCACTTTCTTGACCTGGGTCTTGCTCGGAGGGCCCGTCCTTGTTGTTTTCTTCTTTGGATGAGCCAAAGCTTTCCGCAGGGCCGCCTTGAGCTTGAGGGGTCAGCCGCTCGAGCAGCGCGCTTTGCTTGGCCGTGAACGGAAAACCGTCGGTGTCAATGATAGATTTACCGCCAAATAACCCATTGGATCCGGCCAACTCCCCCATGGCAATCTGGCTGTGAGATGTGGGGCGAAAATAATCCGCCACACTTTTTTTCTTATCCTCGGTACTCGCACCCAAAAGCCACATAAGCAGAAAGAACGCCATCATGGCCGTCATCATGTCCGCCAGCGCGATTTTCCAGGCACCCCCGTGCGCCCCCGCATGGCCATCCTCGACAATGATTTTGCGAATGATGGGGCGCATCGCCTCCGCGGCGGCCGCTGCTGCAGCGGCCGCCGCCGCTTCGTCTTGCGCTCCTTCGGCGGGTTTTTCTGCTTCGGCCATCAAGAGCCTCGCATGCCGTCAAACACTTCAGAGAAGCTGGGTTGACTGTGGTGCGCGATGCAGGCGCGGGCGGATTCGATGATCAGTGGCTGGGGGTAACCTTTGAGGTTGCAGACGATCATTTCCCGGATGACGTCGTAGGCTTGGGCATCTTCGTTGATGATTTGGGTCAGCCGTCCCGAAAACGGCTCGAACATGCCGTAAGCCAAAAACACGCCCATCAGTGTGCCCACCAGAGCGGCGCCAATCAGGGCTCCCAGCACGGGAGGTGGTTGGTCAATGGCGCCCATGGTTTTCACCACGCCCAGCACGCAAGCCACAATGCCCAGCGCCGGCAAGCCGCCTGCAATACCGGCCAAAGCGGCGGGTGCCAGCAGGGCTTCGTGGTGGTGCACCTTGATGGCTTTTTTCATCAGGTCGTCCAGCGCATCGGCGTCCAGGTTGCCTTGAGAGATCACCATCAGGCGCAAAGGGTCACAAATCATCTGAACGATGGAGTGGTCTTTGGCCAGTTTGGGAAATTCGCCAAAAATCGGGCTCGAGTCGGGATTTTCAACGTGTGATTCCAGGGCCACAACGCCCTCTTTTTTCATCACCGTCTGCAGTTTGCCGATCAACAGCATCAGGGCCAGGTAATCGGCCTGATGCCATTTGGGACCCTTGATGCACTGCCCAATGCCACCCATCGCCGCCTTGAACACCGGAAAACTGTTGGCCACCAAAGACGCACCGATGGCCGAGCCCCCAATGATGATGAATTCGAAGGGGGCCGCTTTGATGATGGGGGCCATCTTGCCACCGGCCAAAATGTAGCCACCAAAAACAGCGCCAAAAACAACGGCTAAGCCGATAAAGAAAAACATGGTGGCCCTTTAAATCTAAACAATGCACCAAAAACCGATGCACCAACCCAGCGTCCATTGGAAAAGAAAGTCCAGCAAGTTCCCCAGCAGCATGACCGGCAAGCCCAGATACACCAGTCCCCAAGCCCAACCCGCAGCGGTCAGGCGTGCTTTGGGAATGTCTTGTCCAAGGATGGTCTGGGGGGACCTGCGGGTCATGTTTCTTGTTCCGTTAACACCGGAGATCATCGGCATCAACAAAGTGATCTTGAGTTGAATTTGTGGAATTTGCTTATTATGACAATATGAAAGTGGTTTGGAACAAAGTTGACAAAGCCAGCTGGCAAGCGCTTCACGACGAGCAGTTGGGGGCTTTACAGCAGTCGTGGGCTTATGGTGAGGCCTTGATGGCACTGGATGTGGTCATTCACCGAGCCACGGTGTGGGAGGGCGATCGTTTGCTGGCACAAGCGCAGTTCATGTGTCGGCGACTGGCGGCTTACCTTTTTGTGGCTTCTTGTACGCGGGGCCCGATTTGGGGTGCTGATGTCAGCACGGCCCAGCGGCAGGCGGTTTACAAACATTTGCGCCAGGGCCTGCCAGTGTCCGGTTTGAAGGTGGTGTTGTTTTCACCCGATCGGTCTTTGGCGCAAACTCAAGAGGCTGAGTTCAAGGGCCTGTCACGTGTCATGACGGGTTATTCCACGGTGCTGCTGGATTTGGAAAAACCTTTGCCCCAGCTCAAGGCTGCTCTGGAGGGCAAGTGGCGCAACCGGCTGACCAAAGTTCTGAGCCATGAGAGCCTTCGATTTCACATGCAGCCCAGCCTCAAGCGCTGTGAGTGGTTGCTGGGCAAAGAGGTGGACCAGCGCGAGGCCAGGAAATTCCATGGCTTGCCGGTTGAATTTGTACGGGCCTACATCGACAGTGCGGCAGACCATCCTCGCGCCTTTGCTGTGGCCTATGCCGAATTGGGCAAGGACACCATTGCGGCCATGTTGTTTTTGATCCATGGGCGTGTCGCCAGTTACCATATGGGCTGGGCCGACGGGCAAGGCCGCCAGCTCAATGCCCACAATGCCTTGCTTTGGAAGGCCGTGGCTTACTTTCAGGACATGGACATCAAAGTGCTGGATTTGGGGGGGGTCAACACACACGATCTGCCCGGGATCTCGCGTTTCAAGTTGGGTACGGGGGGGCAAGTGCTCACCCTGGCCGGGACCTATTTTTGAGAAACAACATGAATTTGCCTGGTTTTTCCAAGCGTCAGGCCTTGATGGCAGGCGTGCTTTTGACGGCCTTGGGTGGGATGCCTACTTCGGCCAACGCTTGGACGCGGATTGGCGAAACACCGGAGGTGACGCTTTACGTCAACCGCCAGTCCATTGAAAAAGAAGACAGCATCCGACGTGTTTGGGAAATGCAAGACCTCAAAGCGGCAGATGCCGATGGGGTCATGTCAAGGCGCTACCTCAATGAATACGACTGCACTTACAAGATGCACCGCTTGGGGCAAGTCACCAGTTACGCCGGCGCCAAGTTGACCGGCAAAAAACTCTTTTCGGTCAACGAAATGGGGTACTGGCGAAAGATTCCACCCAACGGGGTTTTTGTCCTCACCTACGTGGCGGTTTGTGTCGAGTGATCGCCAGACCCCGGCAGGCTTTGAGGGCCGATCCGGGGTTTTGAGGGTGACTCAGGGCTTGGCGGGGGGAGTGACCGCAGGGCTGACTACGGCCGCTTGCCCTGCTGGCGTGGTTGCGCTGCTTTCTGCGGGCTTGGGGGCTGTGTAGCGCGGAAATTGCACAGCGCGCTCGCGGCTGGCGCTGGCGTTGTTCTTTTGCAGGGTTTCCAGGTAACGTTCTTTTTGCAGCGTCACCAAGGCCTCGACATCTCGTTTCAGGCCGTCCACGTTGCCAACAGCCGATTTCAGTGATTTAACCTCGTTGCCCAAGGTTTGCACAGCGCTGGCTTGTGTTTGTAATTTGGCATTGATGCCTTGTACCTGGCGAATGACCGAGTCGCTGCTGGCGGCCACTTGTTTGGCTGTTTCAGTGGGGACTTTTTGCACCAGACTTTCAGATTGCTTGAGCGAGGCGTCGATACGACCTTCGATTTGGCCCTGCGATTTGGTCAAAGCCACTTGCTGACTGGTCAGCTCTTTCACACTTTGGTTGACACCCTCGAGGGACTCCATGCCGACGTTGAGCTCGACCACGCGTTTGCCGACGGCCAGCAACATGGCGTCGAGCTGGTTGATGCGGCTGACCAGTCGAACGCCCATGATCAGAAAAAAGACGAGGCTCAGGATCAGCACGCTGCCCGTGATGATCAGCAGGATGCGTGCTTTTTTGTGGCCGTCTTCCGTGAGTTCCTTGAACTCGCTGGTCGTTTTTCGCAAGTGGCTGCTGGCCGATGCTGCAGCTTCCGCCGATTTGGTGGCCAGGTCCGCCGAGTCCAGCACCACTTGGGCCAAGGATTGGTATTGCTGGTAGGCACGTTGGTCAACGGAGATGCCGACATGCGCAGGCGCCGTTTGCGGGTGTGGCGCTGATGTCATTTGCGCTGCAGGGGAGTGCGCTGCATCGGCCTCTCCTGGCACGGATTTTTTGGGGACTTGCGGCGAGTCCGCCGTGTTGTCGGTGTCGGCAACCAGATTTTCTGGCGGTTCGGAGGGCGTGAAGGTGTTCTCGCTCATGGTCGTTTTCCTCGGGCTTGAAAGGGGGACTGCAACCGCTGGAGTTGTTCCTCCAGGATCGCGTTGCGGGCTTTGAGTTGTGCCATGCGGCTTTTGACAGGGTTGTCTTTTTCCCAAAGCACAGCCTCGTCCAAAGGCACCGGCAGTGGCGTGGGCGCGTGATCGGCAGCGGGCAGCAGTTTTGCAGCAAGTGTCTCCAGGGGCTGCGCCTGTGCTTTGGGTCGCACTTTTGGTTTGGGTTTGACCGCGATGCTTTCGGGTACCTTGACGGGCGGCATGTCGATCGCTTTTTTATTCACGGATTTGCGCGCCACCGGGCTGGTGGGCGGCTCTTGAGGCGCTGGTTCAGCGGCTGTTTTTTTGACTTTCCGGGCTGCCACATTGGAGCCTTCAGGCATCTTGACGGCATGCGGGGCGTCGTTGCGGATGAGGGTGCCTTTTTTCATCGCGGTGTGTCCATGGCGGAGGCAGGTGCCTTGAGTTGATCTTGCAGGTTGCGGGTCGAGCGCACCCAGCTGCCCGATGGAATGCCCGGGCGTTTGGCGGCCTCATAGCCCTGCGTGACTGCGTTGTATGGGCCTGAGACGAGCACGAAATGCGCCAGCTTTTCGCCAGGACGGTAGGCCGCCACGATTTGGCTTTGTTTCAGTTCGGGGAACTTGCGCTTGATCTCGATGATTTTTTCGTAGGTGTTGGAGGTGCCGTACTGGATCAGAAAGCTGTTCGGATCGAGTGATTTGACCCAGGCTTGGGCTTGCATGGCCGCTTCTGGGGCTTCGATCGCGGGTTCTGTCGGCTGCTGCGCAGCAGGCAAAGCGGCAGGTGCCTCGGCAGCTTGGGGCAGCTGGCTCGATTCGCTGGCTTTGGCCGAGGAGGCCGCTGCCGTGCTGGTGAATGCAGGCGAGGCGGCAGGCAATGTCATCACTTTGGGCGTGGGTACAGGCGTGGTTTTGAGTGAGTTCAGTCCGAAGGCTTCGGGTTGCAGCCACAGCATGAACAGGGTCGAAGCCGCCATGGCACCAGCGATGCCCATTGACAGTCTCGCGTTTTGCCGAATCCAGTGGGGTGCCTGGCCCAGTGCTTTGGCACTTTTCAGGGCGCTTTGCAGGCCAGCGACACCTTGCTGGTGAAAAACGGCCATTGTCTTTAGCGATTTAGCGGGTGCTGAGGCAAGCTGCTCAGCCTTGATGGGGGTGCTCGGTGCGGGTTCGGATGCCGATGCGGTGAGTGCGGTGCCTGCTTGTCTTTGCATTCTTTGCAACAGTTGGTGAACCGCACTGAAGTGCCCTTCGTGTCGGCCCAGTTCCAGCGCAGCTTGTGCCTGCTCTTCGGTGGGCTCCTCAATGTCCCAGCGCAACAGTTTTCGGCCGAATGCAGGCAAAGGCAACTTGCTGGCATCTGCCCCCGACATCAACAAAATGGCACGGATGTTGGCACCCGGGAAATTTTGAATCAAGCGGGCCAGCAGCTGAATTTCGCCTTCGGGCAGTTTTTGGGCGTCGTGCACGATCCAGATTTGGGCTTGCAATGCGGCAGCCGGGTTTTGCGTTGCCTGGTTGACCGATTGGCTGGACAGCACCTCGTTAAAGCGACCCAGCAATGCGTCCGTATTGGCCGGGAAATACACCTCGATGCTGTGTTCCGGGGCTTGTTGGCGCAAGCGGTTGAGCAGCAAGCCGGTGTAGTGGTCGAGCAAGGCTTCGACGGGGCAATAAAGGGCCAGGCTCAGGCCTTCACGGGCGACCGCGTTGGCACAGCCGTCAATGCGCATGCGATCGGCCGCACGAAAAACAAAATCGCTCAAGGCGGGGGTTCCTGTGTGAATCGGGATGTTCATGCGTTGGCGCTCTCTTTTTCAACCCGTGATCCATCGGGGTTGAACAGCATGGTTTTGGGAACTTTGACCCGGGGCTTCGGTTGCGCCGGGTTCATGGGCGACGCAGCTTCCAGGCTAAAGACGTAGGCAATGACTTGCGCGACTGCATGGTAGAGGTCTTCGGGAACTTGCTGCTCGACTTCGGTGGTGAAGTAAATGGCGCGAGCCAGGGGGGCGGCTTCAAACAGGTGGATGCCATGCACTTTGGCTTCCTCGCGAATGAGTGCGGCCATGTGGTCAGAGCCTTTGGCCACCATGATCGGGGCACCGTCGCCAGTGGGGTCGTATTCCAGGGCGACCGCAAAGTGTTCCGGGTTGGTGATGACCACATCGGCATCCTTGATTCGCTGCATCATGCGCGAGTTGGCCATCTCACGCTGGCGTCTGCGAATCTGAGCCTTGACTTCAGGACTGCCTTCCATTTGTTTGTATTCGTCCTTGACCTCTTGCTTGGTCATGCGCATTTTTTTGTTGAATGCGTATTTTTGGTAGGGCACATCGATCATGGCGATCACCGCCAGGCTCAGCGCTACCCACAGGGCCGATTGCATGATCATGGCTCCCGCAGCCGATAGGGCGGGCTCCAGTCCCATTTGGCCGATGCGCACCAGTGAGTCCATGTTGGCCATCAGTGACCACCACAGAACAGACGCGACCAGCGTGAATTTGAGCAAGGCCTTGCCCAATTCAATGACGGCGTTGAGACCGAAGATACGCTTCAGGCCGCTGAACAGGTCGAGTTTGGAGCCCTTGGGGGCCACGGCCTGCAAGGAAAAAAGGTAACCACCGGTCACGCCCGAAGCCACGATGGCCGCAATGAATGTGAAAGCGATGATGGGCATCACCACCACAAAGGCCGACAGCATCTGATCGCCAAACTGCGCAGGTAAAAGCAAGGGCTTTTCAATGGTGGTGCGATCGAACACGAAACCTTTTGCAAACACGGTTGAAAGACGATGGATCAGCCAGCTGCCCGTCATCATCAAAATGACCAAGGCACCGATCACAATCACCGCGCCAGGCAATTCATTGGATCGTGCAACCTGACCGTCTTCACGCGCTTTGCTGAGTTTTCTGGCCGAGGGTTCTTCGGTTTTGTCTTGTCCGCTTTCTTCAGACATTGGAGACTCCCATCACGTCCCGCAGCACATTAAAACCTTGCACCCAGAGCCACTCAATGCGGGAACCAATGCTTTCCATGGAGATGATCAGGATCAGGAATCCACCCATGATCATGGCGGGAAAACCCACTGCAAAAATGTTCAAACTGGGCGCAGCCCGTGTGACCACCCCCAGCCCCACGTTGATGAAAAGCAGCGAGACCATCACGGGCAATGCCATGAGCACAGCACCCAGAAAAATCATGGAGCTCCATTGCAGAACGCGGCCATAAACGTTTTGGTTCAGGATGGATGTCCCGATCGGCAGGGTGTTGAAAGACTCGGCAATCAGACCCAGCAAAATCGCGTGGCCACCGAAGCCCACAAAAATCAGCGTGGACATGACGATCATCAATTGAGAGATCACGGGCACGTTGCCCATGTTGGGGTCCATCATGTTGGCCATGGACAAGCCCATGGCGGCAGAGATGCTTTGACCGCCGACCACCATGGCGGCCACCACCACTTGCAAAATCAGGCCCATCACGGCACCGATCATGATCTGGTTGAAAACTTCAAGCAAACCCGGTGCGGTGGAAGGGTCGAGCACGGGCCAAGTGTGCAGCGGATAAACCAGCCAGGTCAGTGCCAGAGCCAGCAGGATACGCAGCCGCAGGTTGAACGCATTGAGAGAAAAAATCGGTGCAGTGATCATCAAGGCCGAGATGCGCAGCATGGGCCATAAGAAGGTGTAAAACCTTTCCACGATGTCGGCTGCCAGCAGGTTCATGTTGATCTGCGCCTGGGTTCAACTGAACAAGGTCGGGATGCGCTGAAAGATGCTGCGCGTGAAGTCGATCAGCGTCACCAGTTGCCAGCTCCCGAACATCAACAGGGCCAAGGCGAGGGCAACCAATTTGGGGATGAAGCTGAGGGTCGATTCGTTGATCGAGGTGGCGGCTTGAATGATGCCGATGATCAAACCGACAGCCAATGCCACCACCAGCAGGGGGGCGCACACGAGCATGGAAGTCCACAAGGCCTGCCTGCCCAAATCAATCACCATGGCGGTATCCATCTCTTCTCCTTCAAGGCATGGCAAAGCTGCCAGCCAGTGAGCCCATGATCAGGCTCCATCCATCGACCAGCACAAACAGCATCAGCTTGAATGGCATTGAAATCATCATGGGCGAGAGCATCATCATGCCCATGGACATCAGGACACTGGCCACGATCAGATCGATCACCACAAACGGGATGTAGATCAGAAAACCGATGGTGAAGGCGCTTTTGAGCTCGGAGGTCAAAAAGGCCGGTACCAGGGTCATGAAGGGCACGTCCTGTGCACTGGAGATGCCTTTGTTGCGGGCAATCTCCATGAACATGGCAATGTCGTCTTCGCGGGTTTGCAAAAGCATGAAGGCGCGAATCGGTTTCTCAGCTGCGGCCAGGGCTTTGTCAAACGACATGCCCTGATTCATGTAAGGCAGCAGGGCGTTTTGGTAAACATCAGTGAGCACAGGCGTCATGACGAACAATGTCAGGAAAAGCGACAGGCCGACGATGACCATGTTGGGCGGGGTTTGGCCCGTGCCCAGAGCTTGTCGCAGGATGGACATGACGATCACGATGCGCACAAAGGCCGTCATCATGAGCAGCAAGGAAGGCAGCACCGACAGCGTGGTCATCAAGGCCAGCAGCTGCAGTGTCAGGCTGTATTGCGTGCCCTTGCCGGTGTTGGTGGTGGTGATGGCCGGCATGTCGGGTGCCGCTTGTGCCAGCAGGGGCAACAAGCCCAGCACCAGGGTCAGGATCAGGCCGATTGGCAGGGGGCGCTTCATGGTATTTGGAGTTCGTGTTGTGTCGTGAGCGCTGTGTCCTTTTCGGACCAAGGTGAAAGCGCCGTCATTTGTTGCGCCGTGATGCCAACCAGGACTTCGCGGCCGTCGACCTGGATCAGGACTATTTTTTGGCGAGGCCCCACCGAAAGGGTCTCCAGGATGTGCATCCGGTTGGCCGATTTGCGCAGCATGTTGCCGTTTTGCAATTTGCGCAGAGTGAACAGCAGCGCCAGCAGCAAGCCGATCACCAAGGCAAAGCTCAGCAGGTATTGCAGCCAGTCAGCGAAGGTCCAAGCCGAGCTCATGGGGTGCCTGGTTCAGAGGTTTTCCAGCCGCTCGGAGGCGGGGACCACGCGTGTCAGGCGGATGCCATAACGGTCGTTGACCAGCACCACTTCGCCTTGAGCGACCACGGTGTTGTTGACCAGCAAATTAAGAGGCTCACCAGCGATGCGGTCGAGCTCGACCACGCTGCCTTGCGTCAGGCGCATCAGGTCGCGTATCTTGATCACGGCACGACCGACTTCGATGGACAGCGTGACCGGGATGTTTTGCAACACATCGGCATGAATTTGACCTTTGTCGCCTGCGTTCGTGGGGTTTTCAGTGGAGATGATGGTGTCGCTCATGGGCGCTCCTCAATGGGGGTTTCATTCTTGCAAGTTGGGGCTGATGGCGTGCACGATCTTGACTGCCACTTGGCTGCCCAAAGCGCCAATTTCAACTTCGAAGACGGGCATGTCTTCAATCATCGCTCGCGCTGACTCGGCTTTTTTGAAGGGCAAAATCTCGCCAGCTTGCATGGTCTGCAGTTGATGTAAAGACAAATTGAGCTTACCCAACAGGACCTGTATCTCAAGTTCAGCGTCTTTGACTGCGTCCGTCAATTGTGTCCGCCATACTTTGTCGGACTCCTCATTGCCATCCCCTGTTTGAACTCGACTGCGCAGCACATCTCGCACCGGTTTGAGTGCAACGTAAGGGATCACCATGTCGATGAAGCCGGATCCCTGAGTGCTGGAGTCCGACTCAAACCGGCTTAACACGACCAGGTCGTTTTCGTCAGCGATTTGGGCAAACTGAGGATTGATTTCAGAGCTCACGTGCTCAAAGTCAATGGGAGCAACGGGTGCCCATGCTTCTTTGAATGAGCGAAAAAAGACCTGCAAAATGATTTTGATGATGCGTGTTTCTGTCGGTGTAAAAAGCCTTCCGGGGGGCAATTGCCCCACGCCACGACCGAAACCACCAAAAAAACTGTCAAGAGAGCTAAATACCACCGTTGGATCAACAACGGCCATGGCGTAACCCCGCAAAGGGGACATTCGAATGATGTTGACGGACAGCGGCGCTTTAAGATCTTTGATGTAGTCGCCAAAGCGGATGATTTGGGCCCGAGTCGGGTTCAGTCTTGGACTGGTGCGCAGGACTTCCAGCATGCCCAGCCGGAACATTCGTATGAACCGCTCGTTGATCATGTCCAGCGAGGCAACATTCACGCCCAGGCTGCTGTCCTCGGCGGCCAAGTCATGTTTGCGAATCTGGGCATCCAGGTTGTAGCCGGTGTCAACTTCCAAGCTTCCATCGTTGAAGCTGGCCGATAAGGCGGCCAATTCTTCCGGTGACAACAGGTTTTGGGATTCAGCCATGGTCAGATTTGCCGGGACGGTTGTTTGATTTCACTGGACCACAAAGCTGGTGAAGTAGACCTCTTCAATGCCGCCAAAGTCTTCATATTTCTGCAAAACTGCATTCATTTCTTCGCGAATTTTGGCGGCCAGTTCCTTTCGAAACTCTGGTTTGGACAAGTCGGCATCGGTCATTTGGCGCATCACATCCAGCGCCACCGATCGCAGTGCGAACTCATGCTTTTTGGCATTCTTGAATACACGCTCGTCGTAATGCGTCATGATCGCCAAGTTGAGCTGGATGACCTTGCGGGTGTTGGTCAGGTTGGAGACGAGGGGTTTTTCCAACTCCATGTAGCTGTTTTCAAAACGCTGCAGCTCCGGCGACTCTTTGGCCACTTTTTGCGGTGTTGCGTCGCTGGCGGCTCCTTTGCCTTCGGTGGCCCCTTTTTCCAGATTTTTCAACGCTTCTTCGGCGGCGCTGGTGTCTTTTTTGTCAAAAAAACCAGTCACAAACATGGTGCCCACAGCAGTACCGGCCAACAACAAAATGGCCACCACCGCAATGATGATGATTTTGATCAGGGGCGATTTCTTCTTGCCTTCGACTTCAATTTCTTCGTCTGCCATCGTTACTCCTTGAAAGTTTGAGCGTCATACCAGCACATCCCAACCATCTTCGCCCATTTTTTGCCTTGGGGCCCATGTGGTTGTAGAAATTGTGGATTTTGAATCGTTTTCAATCAAATCATCTGATTTTGATGATTTTTTGGGTGTCGAATCTCCGCCACGCTGCCGGCTTTGGCCATCTCCTACCTGCATTGAAGCAACATTCATGCCCATTTGATTCAAGGTGTCTTTGAGTTTGGACAGGCCGTCTTGCAACAGCTCTCGCGTCAAGGCTTGGGGGGCCGTGAACACCGCATCCATTTCGCCACTGAGCATCCGCATTTCCACTTCGATATGGCCCAGCGTGGCTGGTCGCAGCTGAAGTTTGAGGTGCCATTGGCCTTTTTCAATTTCCGACAGCATGCGCTGTCCCACTGCCTGGCCCATTTTTTCAGCCAGGTGATGGATGTTTTCGCTGCGCTGTGCTGCACTGGACTCGGCGTCATTCTGGGCAGGACTGCCTTGGGATGTTGCCTGCTGGCCGGTGCCGCCCGTGTCCAGGCGAACCCCTGCGATGGCTGTGTGTGCGGGGCTGGCCACAGTTGGCGTGTTGCCGGTGTTCTCCCCAAGGCCAGACATCAGGCTGTCCAGCAACTCGGGGCTGATGTCTGTGCTCAGGTCCAGTTCGCTGAGTGAGGGGGTGTCTTTCTCGATGCGGCGTGCGGCCGTTGCTTCTGAGCTGAGGCCATTGCGCAACATCCAGACGGCTGCGGGCATGGGCTCGCGCATCAACTGGATCTGGACTTCCGCCGTTTCGGCGCTGTCGGCCGCAATGACCTTGGGTGTCACCGCCGATTTGCCTGTTTCGGCAGTTTGGATCATCGTCAAGAGCGCTGCGCCAGCGGCCAGGCTGGCCGAAGTCGTGATTTCAGCGTCCGTGGCCGGCAAATGGCCTTGGACTTGAAGTGTCGAGCTGGCACCCAGACCGGTGAGTGTGCTGGTCAAGCCATTACTGGAAGGGCTTGGGACAGGTGAGCCATCCAAAATGGCAGGCCACGTCGTGGGTATTGCCATGCCTGAAGGGATGATTTCAGGCGTGCTTGAAGCCTGGTTGACTGAGCCACTGGCAATTTCAGATCGGGCGGCGGGGGTGGTTTGGCCGCCCATCAGCCATTGGACGGCCGTTTCGTCCAGACCCTGTGACCTGGCAAAAGCTTCCAGGCTTTGGTCGTCAGGGGCTGCTTTGTCCGGGGTGATCACGTTCAGCGTCGGCCCCAAAGTCACGGCCTTCAATGACCAGTTGCCTGTTACAGGGGTGTGTATGTTGAAGAGCATGGGCATGCCCTGACCGAACTCGGCCATTTCTTGCCCGCGAACCACGCCCGCGGTGGTGTCGCCGGATGCGTCGGACGTCTTTTGTGGTGATTCGGTTTGTCCCTTGGGTGTTTGGACTTGGGCCATCACCTGACCGAATTCCTCACCCTGGGGCCGTGAATTCGTATCAATTTCTGAATCCAAAGTTTCACTTTTTGTGCTGGACAACGCTTGCGTGCTGCTGTCGATCTGTGTGATGGTCATGTGCCGTGCTTTTCATTGGGGGTAACGACGGGTTCAAACGAAGAAAAACCGGCGGCGATTTCTTGCCGTTTGAGCCTGATGTGCCTTGATTCAGCAATTTGCGCACCAGCTTTTACCAAGGGTTCCCAACAGAGTGTCGGGATGACTGGCACGCGCTTTGCTTCATGGTGTTGAAAGATCTACACCATGACCTGCTTTTCCCTCTGTCAGAACGCCTAAAACCATGAACACTCTGAACCTGTCAGCGATCCGACAGAATTTCTCGAAATTTGATTTCGCGGGATTGGGGTTGCCTGCCTTGGTGCTGTTGATCATGGCCATGTTGGTGGTGCCCCTGCCACCGCTGCTGCTCGATATCCTGTTCACCTTCAACATCATGATTGGCCTGGTGGTCATCATGATTGCGATCGGGACACGCAAACCCCTCGAGTTTTCTTCATTTCCTTCGGTGCTCTTGTTTGCGACCATGCTGCGTTTGGCTCTTAACGTGGCCTCGACCCGCGTGGTGCTGGTCAAGGGCCATGAGGGACCGGAAGCCGCTGGCAAGGTGATTGCAGCCTTTGGTGAGTTCGTGATTGGCGGCAATTACGTGGTGGGTTTCATCATTTTCGTGATTTTGATGATCGTGAACTTTTTTGTGGTGACCAAAGGTGCCGGTCGTGTTTCAGAGGTCAATGCCCGCTTCACTTTGGACGCGATGCCGGGTAAACAGATGTCGATCGACGCTGATTTGAATGCCGGCGTGATCGATCAGGAAACCGCCAAAAAGCGCCGTGAAGAGCTGGCGCAGGAGTCCGATTTTTTTGGCTCCATGGACGGTGCCTCCAAATTCGTCAGTGGTGACGCCATGGCGGGTTTGCTGATTTTGATCATCAACATCGTGGGTGGTCTGGCCATTGGCATTGGGCAACACAATTTACCTTTTGCAGATGCAACCCGGATTTATGTTCTGTTGACCATTGGTGATGGCCTGGTGGCGCAGATTCCATCCTTGTTCCTGTCTTTGGCCACGGCCATCATCGTGACCCGGGTGACCACATCCGAGTCCATGACCGAGCAAGCCTCCACCCAGTTGTCGAATGTGCCGGCACTTTTCATCACCTCGGGCATCCTGACCGTCATGGGCCTGGTGCCGGGCATGCCGCATCTGGTTTTTCTCACGCTGGCTGCCGCCACAGCAGGTCTGGCGTTCATGATCATGCGCAAACAGATGGTGCTCGATCAGGCTTTGGCTGCACCCGCGCTGCCGACCAGCGATGCACCCAAAGAGCTGGACTGGGACGATGTTGAGCAAGTCGATCTGATCGGTCTTGAAATCGGCTACGGACTGATCCCATTGGTCAACGTCGAGTCGGGCGGGCAGCTGATGACCCGTGTCAAAGGCGTGCGCAAGAAACTCTCTGCCGAATTGGGCTTTTTGGTGCAACCCGTGCGCATCCGGGATGCGCTCAATCTCGAGCCAGACACTTACCACATCGTTCTGAACGGGGTGGTGCGTGGCCGTGGCGAGGTCAAGGTCGGTCGAGAGCTTGCGATCAACCCCGGAAAGGTCTACGGAAAAGTCGAGGGTCAACCCACCAAAGAACCTGCATTTGGCCTGGAAGCGGTCTGGATCGAACCCGCCTGGCGCGATCAGGCGCGGGCTTTGGGCTATACCGTGGTCGACCCCAGCACGGCGATCGCCACCCACATGAACAAGGTGCTGCGTGACAACGCTTCCGAGTTGCTCAGCCATGACGAGACGCAAAAGTTGCTGGACAAATTGGCCGCCAAATCACCCAAGCTGGTCGAGGAGTTGGTGCCAGGCAAACTGTCTTTGGGGGCGGTGACCCGCACATTGCAGAACCTTTTGCAGGAGTCGGTGCCCATCCGCGACATGCGCACCTTGGTGGAAGCGCTGACCGAGGTCAGCGGCCGCACGCAGGACCCCGATCAATTGACCCAACTGATTCGCCCCAAACTGGGCCGCATGATCGTGCAGAGTTTGCTTGAAAACCGGGACACCTTGTCGGTCCTGACACTCGACCCACAACTGGAACAGTTGCTGCACAACGTGCTGCAACAAAACAGCAACTCGGCCGGTATGGTGCTGGAGCCCGGTTTGGCTGAAAGTCTTTTTGCCGCATTGCGCGAGAGTGCTCGTGCGACCGAAGAGCAGGGCTTGCCGGCCGTGTTGGTGGTCTCACCTGCCATCCGCCCTTGGATGTCCCGTGCCGTTCGATACCGTGTGAACGATCTCACGGTGTTGTCCTACAGTGAAATTCCGGACGACCAGGCCGTCAAGGTGATCAACACCGTGCAAGCCGATCCGCGCAACAACCCTTCCGTTACCAAGGCCTGATAACTCATGGAACTCAAACGCATTCTTGCACGCGACAGCCGTTCGGCCAACGAGAAGGCCATTCAGCTCTACGGTCCCGATGTCCTGATCATTTCGACACAACGCCTTGACCAGCAAACCGAATTGATTGTGGCCGTCGATGTGGGGGCGGACCCGGTGGTGGATTCTGCTGACGCTGGCGCTGACAAGCGCTCAGCCATGACCGCTCATCAAACAGGAACGGACCAAGCGAAGTCGGCTCAATTCACCCCTTTTGCAAAAGTTTTCGAAATAGCCAGTGGTCAAACCCCTGTTGAAATGCAAGCCCTTGGCATCCCCGTAGAGTCTGTGAACGTGGCCGATGGCTTGCCGGAGCCGACTTCAGAGGGCTTGCCCCAGGCGGTTGCGAGTGCGGCACCGATGGGCATGTCTGCGCCTTTGGCAGCCACTGCACAGGTACAACCCTACGAACAGCAGCGCAACCACGAAATCGTGGACCTGCTTCGACAGGAAATGGCCGCTTTGCGCAAAGAATTTGCCTTGTCTCGCCAAATGCAGGCTTGGCAGCCCGCTTTGGGCCAGTCACCAGAAATCCAGAAGTTGACGCTGGCCATGGCCGAGGTGGGTATGCCTGCCGGTTTACGAGGTTTGCTGGCAGACAGCATTCAGGAGTGTGCCACGCTGGATGAGGCCTGGCCCGTGATGAATCGCTTGCTGGTGGATGCACTCAAGCAGACTGCTGTGGCCATACCTGATCAGGGTATCCATGTTTTGTGCGGTCCTACCGGTTCGGGCAAAACTTCCATGCTGGGGCGCTTGGCTTATGCCGCGGCCCAGACCCATGGTGCAGAGCAGCAAGTCATGATCAGTTTGGCCGACCAGCGCCCCGGTGCCTGGTCACAAATTCAATTGTTGGCGGCTCAGGCGGGGGCAGCCTGCTTCAGGGCCGCCGATCTGTCGATGCTCCAGACGCTGCTGGATGACCTGCAGGGCAAAACCGTCTGGATAGATACTCCCGGCATCGATTTCGCTGCACAAGCACAACAACTGATGAACCGATATCCCGGGATGTCTTTGCATGCGGTGCTGCCGGTTGATGCTACAGTGACAAATGTGCAGAAAATTCTCCAAATTAAAGAAATTCGTTGGTCTTCGTTGATGCTGACCAAAATGGACGAAGCCGCTTACCCTTGGCCTTTGCTGAAAAGCTTGTGCGATCAAACCATGCCCATTTCTTGCCTGGGGGAGGGCCCTCAAATCAATGTTGCACCTGCGGTCTTTGATGCCCAGCGTCTGGTGACTCTGGCGGTGACGCCTTTGCACAGCTTGTTGTCTGATGCAGGGGCGGTGAACTTTCCCTTGGTGCCTGTTAAAGCCACTCGCAAGCCGCGTGTTGCCAAGCAGACCTTGATTCAACCTGCCAAAGTGACGCCTGCTCGTGTCAGGTCAAGGGTGTCCAAGCCCGCCCTGTCCGCCAAGGCCGCGTGATATGGACAAGAAAAATTTTCCTCAGGTGATCGGCATTGCGAGCGGCAAAGGTGGTGCAGGCAAAACCACGGTCTCTATCAATTTGGCCGTGGCTTTGGCTTTGCAGGGCCACAAAGTGATGTTGCTCGATGCAGACTTGGGCATGGCCAATGCTCAAATAGCACTGGGTGCCCATGCGCCGTTCAACATCAGTCATGTCCTCAATGGAAGCAAAACGCTGCAGGAGGTCCTGATCACCACCGCTCAAGGTGTACGTTTGGTGCCAGGGGCTTCAGGTTTGCGTGACATTGCTGCGTTGGACACGAGTCAAATCGCCACCATGATCCGTGCTTTTGACAGTCTGGATGAGCCCATTGATTACCTGATTGTGGATGTGGCTGCAGGCATTGCGCCTGCCGTGCTGGAATTCATGGCGGCTTGCCAACGCCGTTTTGTGGTCGTTTGCGATCAACCTGCCTCCATCGCTGATGCCTATGGCCTGATCAAAGTGATGGCCACAGAGCAGTCGCTGGACGAAATTTACCTTGTGCCCAACATGGTGCCCAGCGCCCAGGATGGCCGTCAGCTTTATCGGCGTCTGAACGATGTCTGCACACGATTTCTGGGCATTTCGATCCGCTTCTTGCATTCGATTGAAGCCGATGAGTTGGTGCTTCAGGCGCTGCGCAAGTACAAGTCTGTTTTGGACTATGCGCCGGGCAGCGCAGCTGCGCGTGATTTCAGGGCTTTGGCGCAAGCCCTGGATCAATTGCCCCCCATCGAGTCTGCATCTGGCCGAATGCAGTTTTTCATGGAGCGTATGCTCCGTGTCCCCTCAGATCGGTAAAGACCATGGGCAGTAACGTTTCGCTCTATGAAGAGGTCGGCAACCCCCATGAATCGATGATTCTGGCGCACATGCCCATGGTCAAACGCGTGGCGGTTCATTTAAAAGCCCGCTTGCCTCCATTCATGGAGCTCGACGAATTGGTGCAGGTGGGCATGGTGGGCCTCATTGAGGCGGCCCGATCATTCGATCCAACCAAAGGCTTTGTTTTTGAGCATTTTGCACTCAGTCGTGTTCGTGGGGCGATTCTGGATGAGGTGCGCAGGCAGTCCTTTTTACCCCGATCGGCAGTGGCGTTCAATAAAAATGAAAACGAAGCAGTTCATGTCCTGGCGGCTGAGCTGGGGCGTGCGCCCACACAGGTCGAGTTGGCTGAGTTCATGGGCAAGGACATAGAAGAGTTTCACAAGGAAAGAGGGCAGGCCAAACGTTTTGAAACCTTCTCGATGGAAGTGGTCAATGACGAGGTGATGAGCATGCCCGGTGACAGCGCCATGCAGCCCGAAGTCATGGTTGAAGAGGCCGAGTTCATGGAGGCGGTGGTTCAGGCCATCGATGAATTGCCCGAAAGAGAAAAAATGGTCATGTCGCTTTATTACGTCGAAGAGTTGAATTTGAAGGAAATCGGCGAAGTTTTGGGCGTGAGTGAATCCCGTGTGAGCCAAATTCTTTCCACTGTGGTGAAAAAATTGCGTCAAAATCTACAACTTGGATAACACTGGCAAAATCGACAGATGTTCAATCTTTTCAGTCGCAACAACCCCGCAGATGAAATGAAACGCGCCGTTGCCGCGTTTGAAAAGGTCACTTCAATCGAATCCGACTCTCGTGAGGCGCGCAGTCTGCGCATGCGCATGGGCATGTTGTGCCGAGCCCATCTGGACAAAACCTTCATTGCAGGGGCAGAGCAAACCGCTGCGTGGCAAGAGCTCGCGAGCATGTCCCTCAGAGCAGGCAAGCCGGTCCCGGATGCCCCCACGCCTTCCAAATTTCAGAAAATTCGCACCGGTGATTCGGATGTTTATGCTTATTTACCCGAAGAATACGTGACCGAAGCTTTTGGTTTGGGCGCCAAGTATCAAAAAGCGGAGTTACCTGCGGTCAAAGCGATTGAAGCCATGCAAGCCTTGGCCAATCAAATCAGTTACTACGATTTGCGACTCGAAGAGCCTTTTCAGGCACTGACTTTCTTGCGTGAGGAGCTGGCGGCCGAGGCAGGGCAGTCTGATGCAGATGCAGACCCAAATGACAGCCCGCCTCCTGGTATCTGATTTCTGGAGGCCGCAGTGGACGCATTGCTCAACGCCGTGATGGCCACTGGCCTCTTGCTGATTCTGGTGCTGGTCATTTACTTGATTGACAGAGTCAATGCGATCGAGAAGGAGACCCGAAAAGTCATGACGTCGATGGCAGAAAAGTCTGTGCGATCCGTTGACCCTTTTATGGGCTTGGGTGGCAAAAGATTGTGGGACGCCATGACCGGTCGGTCATCTGAAGGTCTCGACTCGAATGCCCTTGAAGAGGTGCGCAAGCTCTACCTTGTGGTTTTGTCCAAGCACATGGAGACCCTTTTCAAGGAGGGCTTCAAGGACGGTCAGCGTGGCCTGTCGGATGAGCCTAAAAATACCCGTCAAATCTCGACCGCCAAAGGCCAGGTAGAGTCCTGGATACCCTCTGCACAAGCCAATGCTTTGTACCAATGTGGTCTGAGGGCTGCAGAAGCACCGCTGACAGACTGGGACCCCATTCGCGCAGCCATGGACGAGGCGGGACTTTTCTTAATGTCAAAAACCCAGCTGGACACGTCCAGCCCATTGTCGGACTGGTTGATGCCGCCTGTGCCGGAGGTTACGCCTGTATCGGGTACCGCTGTCAATGTCAGCATGGACGCGAGGGCTGTTGAAGCCGTCAAACCGGTGTCCAAAAACTCAACACCTTGATGTTTTGAGGTTTATCGGCCACACAAGCCTCAAGTTCTGCCGCACTCTGCCGATTCACCTTGTACTGAAGTAGTCAAGGGGTTTTATCCATGCGTGCATATTCAAAGTTTGCTGAAAGCTACGGTTCCGTTCAAGTGGTTACCGGTGTTGCAACTGCCGACAACATTCAATTGATCCAGATGCTTTTTGATGGCTTGCTGGAAAGTCTGGCAACCGCCAGCGGGCACGTGCAAAACAATGCCATTGAGGAAAAATCAAAAGCCTTGGCTCGCGCTGGCCGCATTGTGGTGGGCTTGCAGGGTGCGCTGGATTTTGAGCGCGGTGGGGAATTGGCTCAAAATCTGAATGAGCTGTACTCTTACATGACGCGTCGACTGTTTCACATCAATGCCCACAATGATTTGACCGCCTTGGAAGAGGTCAAAACCTTGGTTTGGGATATTTCGCAGGCATGGCAGACATTGCCCAGCTTGCTCGCTGACACCAGCCGCCGTACACACTATTCGAACTAAACTCGAAGCCAACGACCTGTTGGTCTGCCCGACAGGGATCGAACCTGTGACCCACAGCTTAGAAGGCTGTTGCTCTATCCAACTGAGCTACGGGCAGAATTGACAAACACAAAAGGCCCGTAAGGGCCTTTTTTGTTCAAAGTCAATGAAGGGCTTTGCAAGCAAAGTGACCGACGTCTTGGTTTGGAATTTGCCTGAAGGGAATCAGGTCAATGGTCGGAGCGGCGGGATTCGAACTCGCGACCCTCTGCTCCCAAAGCAGATGCGCTACCAGGCTGCGCTACGCTCCGACAAGTGATATTCTAACCCTCAAAAGGCGCATTCTGGCCGCTGGGGCTAAAAAAGTCACTTGCTTGCAAAAGGCCGGTTGTCCTTTGTTCTTATGTTGACCTTGGCCAAGTTCTGGCGTGATCCAAGAAAAACGGCCTGCAGGTGCAGGCCGTTCTTCGTGAGCTGAAGCGATTCTTAGCTTCCGCGGGTCACGGGCATGTTGATGTCGCCGGGCAAAGCCAGCTGCTTGGCCAGTTCCAGCTTGGCCAGCGAATTGCGGTGCACCTCGTCTGGGCCGTCCGCCAGGCGCAAGGTGCGCTGGTGCGCGTAGGCATAGGCCAGCGGGAAGTCTTGCGACACACCGCCACCGCCATGGGCCTGAATGGCCCAGTCGATGATCTGGCAGGCCATGTTGGGGGCCACGATCTTGATCATGGCGATCTCAGCCTTGGCCACCTTGTTACCCACGGTGTCCATCATGTGCGCAGCTTTGAGGGTCAGCAGGCGGGCCTGCTCGATCATGCAGCGGGATTCGGCGATGCGCTCTTGCCATACGGTCTGGCGGGCCACCTCGCGGCCAAAGGCCACGCGGCTGTTCAGGCGGTGGCACATCAGCTCCAGCGCCCGCTCGGCAATGCCAATGGTGCGCATGCAGTGGTGGATGCGGCCAGGTCCGAGGCGACCTTGAGCGATTTCAAAGCCACGACCTTCACCGAGCAAAATGTTTTCGGCCGGCACGCGCACGTTCTTCAGCACCACTTCCATGTGACCATGCGGTGCATCGTCGTAACCGAATACCGACAGAGCGCGGACCACGGTGATGCCGGGCGCGTTGGCGGGCACCACAATCATGGATTGTTGTGCGTGACGACCCGCATCGGGGTTGGTCTTGCCCATCACGATGTAGACCGCACAGCGTGGGTCACCGGCACCGGACGACCACCATTTGCGGCCATTGATGACGTACTCGTTGCCCTCGCGGCGAATCTCGCACTCGATGTTGGTGGCGTCCGACGACGCCACATCGGGCTCGGTCATCAGGAAAGCTGAGCGAATTTCGCCGCGCAGCAGGGGTTCGAGCCAGCGGTCCTTGAGTTCTTCGCTGGCGTAGCGCTCCAGCGTCTCCATGTTGCCGGTGTCGGGGGCCGAGCAGTTGAAGACTTCTGCCGCAAAGGGCACACGGCCCATGATTTCGCACAGCGGCGCGTACTCGAGGTTGGACAAACCTTGTGGCGCGCGTGTCGACTTGGGCAGGAACAGGTTCCACAAACCCGCTGCTTGGGCTTTGGGTTTGAGTTCCTCAACGATTTTGGTCGGCACCCAGGCATTGCCCTTGGCGCGGTTTTCGGCGATCTCTTCAAAGAACCGGGCTTCATTCGGGTAAATGTGCTCGTCCATGAAGGCCAGCAAGCGGGCTTGCATCTCTTTGACCTTGGGGGTGTATTCAAAATCCATGGTCTATCTCCTAGGGTTGGGATTCGGTTTGATGAAGAAAGTCAGGCTTGACAGGCAAAACGCCACGCCAGCTCGGCCATGGGCTTGGCACCCGCGCCCGATGTTTTGGCTTGGTCGCTGGACGCAGTGCCGTCTTCGACGCGTTTGGCAATGCCTTGCAAAATGGCTGCAATGCGGAACATGTTGTAGGCCAGGTAGAAGTTCCAGTCTTTGGCCAAGGCCTCGGGCGTGGTGAAGCCCGTCCGGTCGCAATAATGGCGGATGTATTCGGCTTCATTGGGAATCCCCAAGGCCGCCAGGTCGAGCCCACCGATGCCCCGGAAGGTGCCTGGACTGATGTGCCAAGCCATGCAGTGGTAGCTGAAGTCGGCCAGCGGGTGCCCCAGCGTGGACAGCTCCCAGTCGAGAACGGCCAGTACACGGGGTTCGGTGGGGTGGAACATCAAGTTGTCCAGGCGGTAGTCGCCATGCACGATGCTGACCAGCGAATCATCCTGGGCACTGGCCGGGATGTTTTTGGGCAGCCACTCGATCAGTTGGTCCATTTCGGGGATGGGCTGGGTGATGGAGGCCGCATACTGCTTGCTCCAACGGCCGATCTGGCGCTCAATGTAGTTGCCGGGTTTGCCATAGCTGGACAGACCTTGTTTAGCGACATCGACCTTGTGCAGGGCGGCCAGCACGCGGTTCATTTCGTCGTAAATCGCGCCGCGCTCTGCGGGCGTCATGCCCGGCAGGGACTGGTCCCACAGCACGCGGCCTTGCACGAACTCCATGACGTAAAACGCGCGGCCGATGACGGATTCGTCGTCGCACAGCACATGCATCTGGGCCACGGGTACATCGGTGCCGTGCAGGCCTTGCATTACGGCAAATTCGCGCTCAATGGCGTGGGCAGATGGCAGCAATTTGGCCACCGGGCCGGGTTTGGCCCGCATCACGTACTGACGCGATGGGGTGATGAGTTTGTAAGTGGGGTTGGACTGGCCACCCTTGAACATTTCCACGCTCAAAGGGCCAGCAAACCCTGGCAGATGGGCGGTGAGCCAGCTCTGCAAGGCCGCGACGTCGAAGGCGTGGGTGCCCGTGACAGGCCGGGTCCCCACGAAATGATCAAAAGCACTCATGGGGTCACCCGAGGGAAGTCTGTGGCCGCTGGGGTCAGCGGTGTTGAATGAAAAATGAAATGCGTCAGTGGTCCGCGTTGACGATCAGCAGCAGCGCGTCGCGGTCCAGCACCACCAAGCCACCGGGCTCGATGCGGATGATTTGCTCGCGCTCCATTTGCTTGAGCTCCTGGTTCACGCGTTGGCGCGAGGCACCCAACAGCTGAGCCAATTCTTCCTGAGCCAGTTGCAAGCTGATCCGAATCGCCTTGGCGTCTGACAAACTGGGCACACCATAACTGCGCAACAAGTGGTTGAGCTGTTTGGCCAGTCGGGCACGCAAGGGCAGCGTGTTGAGGTCTTCCACCAAGCCGTAGAGTTGGCGAATGCGTCGCGCATGCAGTCGAAGCATGGCGTCGTAAAACTCGACGTGCTGCGACAGGATTTTTTTGAAGTCGGCCTTGGCCACGTTCAAGGTGGTGGTGTCGCCGTGTGCATAGCAGTCGTGCGTGCGACGATCCCCATCGAAGATCGACACATCGCCAAACCAGATACCCGGCTCCACGTAGGTCAGCGTGATCTGTTTGCCCGATACCGAGGTCGAGCTCACGCGCACCGCGCCCTTGGCACAGGCGATCCACTGTTCGGGCGGATCCCCCCGTGCAGCGAGCATGTCGCCGTCCTTGTGGCGTTTGACGTAAGCGCATCGAAGTATGTCGTGACGAAGTGAAGGGGAAAGGCTTGAGAACCAGCGACCACTGTTGATCGCCTCTCTTTCCTCCATTGTCAGAATCGGTTCGTCCATGCTCTGTCCTTTGAGTGACTGGGAATCGAATTTTTGTCGCCTGGGGGACCAGTCGCTTTATTCGTATTCGGGTTTTTGCTTGTTCAAAAAGGCCGCAATGCCAATGCCTGCGTTGGTGTGGTGCAGGTTTTTGACAAAGTGATCGCGCTCGCGGGCCAGTTGGGCCGTCAAGTTGCTGCCATCGGCATCGGCCAGCAACTCCTTGACGCTGGTCAAGGAGTTGGGTGCACGGGCATTGAGCTGCTCGCACAGTTGCAAGGCTTGCTGCAGCGCCTGACCGGCATCGGCCAGGCGGTTGACCACGCCGAGTTGCTGTAAACGTTCTGCGCCAATGCGCTCACCGCACATCAGCAGCTCGGTGGCCAGCTGGCGCGGCACGGCGCGCGACAGGCTCCAGCTGCCGCCGCCGTCTGGAGACAAGGCAATGCCGCTGTAGGCCATGACGAACACACTGTTGCGCGCCGCGACGATCATGTCGCAGGCCAGTGCCAGTGAAAAACCGGCACCGGCCGCAGGCCCTTCCACAGCCGCGATGACGGGCTTGGGAAAGGTGCGGATGGCTTCGATCCAGTTGTGCAGGCCTTCGATGCTTTGGGCCTGGTGCTCGGGCGGCAGCTGGCGGTTGTTTTGCAGGCGCTGCAAATTGCCGCCTGCGCTGAAGATGCCGTTGGCCCCGGTGATGACCACGCTGCGCACATCCGGGCTCGATTCGGCCACGCTCAGGGCTTCGACCCCGGCAGCGTACATCTCGGGCCCTAGCGCGTTGCGAAACTCGGGGTTGCTGAGGGTCAGGACCAGGGTCCGGCCTTCGCTGGTGCTGAGCAGTTGAGCAGTCATTTTTTTCTCAATCAGTTGGGGACAGAGCTAAAGATCTGTCCCGCAAAGTCATTCAGATGGGGACAGCGCTAAAGATCTGTCCCGCAAAGTCATCAGTCTTCCGTGTGCATGAGCGACAGGCCAATCGCACCGCGGCGGCGCAACCAGGGGCTGGGGCGGTAACGCATGTCGCCATAGACGGTTTGCATGTTGAACAGCACCTCGAGGATGCTGTCCGGGCCAAAGCGGTTGCCCATGGCCAATGGCCCCAAGGGATAAGCCAGGCCCAGCGTGACAGCGGTTTCCAGGTCTTGCGGGGTGCAGATGCGCTGCTGGCAGATGTCGGATGCGATGTTCACGATGGTGGCCACCACGCGCTGGGTGACAAAGCCGCCGCTGTCGCGAATGACCGAGACTGCTTTGCCGTCGCGCGCAAACAGGGCGTGCGCTGCGTCGCGCATGTCGGCACGGGTGGCAGGGTTGGTGGCCAGCACGCGGCGCTTGGTGGCCGCGTCGTTGACCAGCATGTCGATCCCCACGGTGCGGGCTGGGTCCAGGCGCTCGACCACGGCCACGGTGGTGATGTCAAAGCCCAGCGGCGCAACGATGGTCAGCGCCTCAGGCGAGGGCGATGCGCCAGTTTCGATTTTTGCGCCCAGGTCTTTCAGCAGTTGCAGCAGCTCCATGCGGCGCGCCGCACGGGGCGAGACCCACACGGGCGGGATGTTGTCCACCACGGGCACGGGCGGCTCTGCGGGCACTTGAGCCACGCCGTCCACATATTTGTAGAAGCCTTCGCCCACTTTTTTGCCCACCACACCCCCGGCCAAGCGCTGGGCGGTGATCACGTTGGGGCGGTAGCGGGGCTCTTCGTAATACTGGTGGTAAATCGCTTCGATCACATGGTGCGATACATCAAGCGCCGTCAAATCGAACAGTTCGAAGGGGCCGAGTTTGAAGCCGACCTGGTCGCGCAGGATGCGGTCGATGGTGGCGAAATCGGCAATGCCCTCGCTCACGATGCGCAGCGCTTCGGTGCCGTAACCACGCCCTGCGTGGTTGACGATGAAGCCGGGTGTGTCTTGCGCCTGCACAGGCGTGTGGCCCATCTGGCGGGCAAACTCGGTCAGCCGCTCGCAGACGGCGGGGTCGGTCTTGAGACCGGCGATGACCTCGACCACCTTCATCAGGGGCACGGGGTTGAAGAAGTGGTAACCGGCAAACTGGCCGGGACGCTGCAAAGCGGCGGCAATTGCGGTCACCGACAGCGACGAGGTGTTCGTCACCAGCACGGCGGTGGGGGCCAGCACTTTTTCCAGCTCAGTGAACAGGCTTTTCTTGATGTCGAGCTTTTCGACGATGGCTTCGACCACCAAATCGCAGCTGGCCAGGTCTTGCAGGCTGGTGGCACCGAGCAAGCGGCTTTTGTGGCCAGCCACGGCTTCGGCCGTCAGACGGCCTTTTTCCTGCAACTTGTCCCATTGCTGAAAAACGGCATCGCGTGCTTTGGTGATGGCCTCAGCTTGCGTGTCATACAGCCAGACCTGGCTGCCTGCCTGTGCGGCGATTTGGGCAATGCCCCGGCCCATGGCGCCGGCGCCGATGATGGCAACTTGGGTGAATGCGAGGGTCATGTTGAAAAATAATGAATAAAAATCAAGCAGGGGCTCTTGACACAAGAACTACCCAAAGCAGGGTATTGGATGTCTTGCCCCGGTTGGGAAAAACCGATTATCCCCCCAGATTTGCATGCATTCTTGGGCTGCCCGTTTGCCTGCGTGTCATGGGGGGACAAGTGTTTGTCTCCACCTGAGAGGGATTGCTTTTGAGCGGGGTTCAGCGGCGTACCTGCAATGCCCCGGGGTTGACAATGTTGGTCGGGGTGCCTTTGATGTAGTTGACCACGTTGTCAAATGCCGCGCCGAAATACAGTTCGTAGCTGTCTTTTTCCACATAACCAATGTGCGGCGTGCAAATGCAGTTTTCGAGGCGCAGCAGGGCAGAGCCCTGCAAAATCGGCTCCGACTCGAAAACATCGACGGCGGCCATGCCGGGACGGCCCCGGTTCAAAGCGCCGATCAAGGCATTGGGCTCCAGCAACTCGGCGCGAGAGGTGTTGACAAACAGGGCTGTTGGCTTCATGCGGCCCAAATCGTCTGCGCTCACAATGCCTTGGGTGGCTTCATTGAGGCGCAAGTGCAAAGACAGGACATCGGCATTTTCGAAAAAAGATTCACGGCTTGTGGCCGCGAGATAACCGTCTTTGACCGCTCTGACGCGTGACTCGTCACTGCCCCAGACTTGCACCTGCATGCCAAAAGCCTTGCCATAGCCCGCAACCATTTGGCCAATTTTTCCGTAACCCCAGATGCCCAGTGTTTTACCTTTGAGGACCGTGCCCAAGCCAAAATTGACGGGCATCGAACTGGATTTCAGTCCAGATTGCTGCCAAGCGCCATGTTTGAGGCTGCTGATGTAATGTGGCAGTCTTCGGGCAGCTGCCATGATCAATGCCCAGGTCAGTTCGGCGGGTGCGACGGGCGAGCCGACACCTTCTGCCACCGCGACGCCACGTTCTGTGCACGCCGTCAGGTCAATGTGACTGCCCACACGTCCAGTTTGGGCGATCAATTTGAGGCGCGGAAGTTTTTCAATCAAGGCCCGATTGAGGGATGTTCGTTCACGGATCAGCACAATCACGTCTGCATCCTTGAGTCGAACAGACAGCTGCCCAATGCCCTTGACCGTGTTGGTGTACACCTTCGCCGGGTAGTTTTCCAGCTTTGCCGCGCTGTTGAGTTTACGGACGACGTCTTGGTAGTCGTCGAGGATCACAATGTTCATAGCGCCATTGTGCCTTGACCGTGGCCCTGTTCAGAGTTTGGCCAGATATTCCTTTAAAACTGAATCCACGAGAAATCATGAATTGACCGAGCGGCGAGTTTGAGCACGACGATCGGTCAGTGAATGCAAAGTCTTGTGCTGTCAAGAACGCAGTTGTTTGGCCTCCAGGGCAACCAAACGGTCAAGTTCTGCGCAGACATCTGCCATTCGACCCGAAATCACCATGCGACCTGCGCATTCAGCGCTTTGCCCTGTTTCATCGATTCGTAAAATCCGCAAACGCTGGGTCTGGGGCGTGGTGCGCGGCGAATTGAGCCCCTGAGTCGGGCATGACGCAGGGCGGCTGGCCCATACCGGATGCAGTCGGCCCAGTGGGCGTTTGACCGCCAAGGGCTGAACACGTGGAAGAGAAGACAGGTTTTTAAACAGACCTGAAAGTGCAAACAGAGCGATTCCCATGTGAAACCTTTCAAAGCATGGAGGTTGGACACAGGCAGGATTGCTGAAGAAAGTCGCTGGTTTCAGGGCTGATGAACAGCGCCCGCCACCTGAAGCCAGGACTGAAAAATCACATCAGAAAGCTGTTGCGGATCAGCCCGACGGCCAGCCCCTCAATGTCGAACGGTTCGCCGGGGTGAACCAGAATGGTCGGGTAGTCGGGGTTTTCCGGCAGCAACTCAATGCCGGTTGTCGTTTTGTGAAAACGCTTGACGGTCACCTCGTCGCCCAACCGGGCCACCACGATTTGGCCGTTGCGAGCTTCTTTGGTTGATTTGACGGCGAGCAAGTCGCCATCCATGATGCCGACGTCGCGCATGGACATGCCGCGCACCCGCAACAAATAGTCAGGTTGCTGGGCAAACAAGCTGCTTTCGACCTGGTAGGTCCGGTCGACGTGTTCTTGCGCCAAAATGGGTGAACCTGCAGCCACACGTCCCACCAAGGGCAGGCAAAGCTGGCCCAGTCCTGGCAAACTCATGCTGAACAAATCGGACGGGGCGCGAGGCGTGCTGCGGGAACTGCCTTTGAGCCGAATGCCGCGTGAGGTACCGCTGACCAGTTCAATGGCACCTTTTCGAGCCAAAGCTTTGAGATGCTCTTCGGCGGCATTGGCCGACTTGAAGCCCAGCACGTTGGCGATTTCTGCACGTGTCGGTGGCGCACCGGTGTTGGCAATGGTGTTCTGGATCAATTCCAGAATTTCTTGCTGCCTTGCGGTGAGTTTCGGGCTGTCGGTCATGGATTTTCCTTGCGATGTTAGATGACTGTTTTTTCATCCAGTGACTGTATTTTTAAACAGTTTTCTGGGTTTTGCAAGTCTTTCTGGAAAATCTCGCCCATTTTTCTGAATTCGCGCTTCGCATGTCGCGTGCAAGGCTTGGCGACAGACGTGAAAGGCCATCGCCAAACAAAAAGCCCCTTGACGGGGCTTGATGGGATGGGTGCACCTTTCGGTGTCAGGACAAACTCAATTGGCCAAGGCGGTCAACGCGCGCTGTGTGATGTCTTCGACGCTGCCTGTGCCACTGATGGCGCGGTACTTGGGGGCCGAGTGGGCATCGGATTTGGCCCAGTTGGCGTAATAGTCGACCAAGGGGCGAGTCTGGGCGCTGTACACGTCCAGGCGTTTCTTGACGGTTTCTTCCTGGTCGTCGGCGCGTTGCACCAGGGGTTCGCCCGTCACATCGTCCACACCTTCCACCTTGGGGGGATTGAACTTGACGTGGTAGGTGCGGCCCGATGCAGGGTGTGAGCGGCGACCGCTCATGCGTTCGATGATGGCGTCAAAGGGAACATCAATTTCCAGCACGTAGTCGAGCTTGACGCCCGCAGCCTTCATGGCGTCGGCCTGAGGGATGGTGCGCGGAAAGCCATCAAACAGGAATCCATTGGCGCAGTCGGCTTGGGCGATGCGTTCCTTGACCAGGTTGATGATCAGGTCGTCGCTGACCAGGCCGCCCGATTCCATGACTGCTTTGGCTTGCTGGCCCAGGGGGGTGCCGGCCTTGACCGCAGCACGCAACATGTCACCTGTGGAAATTTGGGGGATGTTGTATTTCTGGCAGATAAAAGTGGCTTGTGTACCTTTACCGGCGCCGGGTGCGCCCAACAGAATCAGTCTCATCGGAGGTCCTTGTAGCTTGTCATGGGGTTCTGTCAGCTGAACCTCTGAGGGGGGTCCATGTGCCTGACGTATGGTTCAAGAATATCACGCGATGCTCAAGCCAGACTTACGCCGACAGGATGGCGCGAACGCGTTCCAGATCTTCGGGCGTATCGACGCCGGGGCCTGGTGCCTGTTCGGTGATGTGCACAGCAATCCGGTGCCCATGCCAGAGGGCGCGCAGCTGTTCCAAAGACTCCAGTGTTTCGATGGGGGCCGGCGGCAATTGGGGAAAAAGGGCTAAAAATCCTGCCCGGTAGCCGTAAATGCCGATATGGCGCAGCGGTGCGGGCTCGGGCAGTTGCTTGAAATGTGGCCCGCTTTGGCCGTCGCGCCACCAGGGAATGGGCGCGCGGCTGAAATACAAGGCGATTTGCCGGGCATCCATGACCACTTTGACCACATTGGGGTTGGTGTAGTCTTCCAGCGAGTGGATGGCGTGGGCGGCTGTGCTCATGCTGGCTTCGGGTCTTTGTGTCAACAGCAGGGCAACCTGGTTGATCAGTTCTGGGGCGATCAGCGGTTCATCGCCCTGCACATTGACGACCACGGCATCGGGCGGCAAACCCAGCAAGTGGCAGGCTTCGGCCAGGCGGTCACTGCCGCTGACATGGTCTTGCCGGGTTAAAAGAGCCCGCACACCATGGGCCATGCAGGCTTGAACAATGCGTTCATCGTCGGCAGCCACCACCACTTGGCTGGCATGGGACTCTTGGGCACGCTGGGCCACACGCACCACCATCGGCAAACCGGCAATGTCGGCCAGAGGCTTTTGAGGCAGGCGGCTGGAGGCCATGCGGGCCGGAATCAGGACGGTGAAGCCCGGTGTGGTTGAAGCATCGCTCATGGTGTGCCTTTCAAATCGGCGGTCGCAAGGCAGCTAGCTTGTCGACTTCTTCGTCGCTCAACACGCGGGCTTCGTTTTCCAGCAGGATCGGAATGCCATTGCGCACGGGGTAAGCCAATCGTGCACTGCGCGAGAGCAGTTCCTGGGTATCACGGTCAAAATTCAGTGGCCCTTTGGTCACTGGGCAGACCAGCAGTTCAAGCAGTTTGGTATCCATGTGAGGATGATAACGGGCACCGGGTGTTGGAGACCCGTGCGGGTTTGTCATTCTTTGGCTGTGGCGCTGAGGCGCGCGTCCAGGGCGTGCCAAAACCCAGGCTCAGGTGTCAACTCAAGAGGCACTGCCAAGGCCTCGGGCTGGTGCTGCCAAAGTTTTGCGGCATCTTTCTCGGTGCACAACAAAGACCTGGTCAAGGGGGCTGTGGGCCATGTGGCGTAATCGAAATGGTCGGGCAGGGAGGTGGTGTGGTAGAGATTCAGGCCGGATGTGCGCAGCATGTTGAAAAAAGCCTCGGGGCGTGCCAGTCCAGCCACAGCGTCAACCGGCTGGTTTTTGAGGGACGCCAGCGGTATTGTTCGTCCGTAGGCGTTGTGTGCATGATCGGCCAATTGGCGCTGCGCCTGAAAGCCACCTTGAAGCGCTGACACCCCCGTATGCAACAGCAAATCCACGGGTTTGGGCCAGGGCTCACGCAAAGGCCCGGCAGGCAGCAGCCAGCCGTTGCCAATGCCGCGTTCGTCCATCACACAAATTTCAATGTCACGTGCCAGCGCCAGATGCTGTAAACCGTCATCGCAAATCAGGGTGTCCACCCAAGGGTGCTGATCAAGAAGCGCTCTTCCTGCCTCAACACGGGAGGCCCCAACCCAGACGGGCACGCCGGTCTTTTGCCGAATCAGCAGGGGTTCATCCCCCACGCTTTGAGGTGAACTGTCGGCTTGAACTTCGCGGGTGTCTCGGGTGTCGCGGCCATGCCCCCTGGAGATCACGCCCACCCGAAGGCCTTGCCGACTCAGGTGCTGAACCAGCGCCATCGTGACTGGCGTTTTGCCGGCCCCACCGGCAACCACGTTGCCCACCACAATGACCCGCACGGGCAGGCGATGGCTTGTTTTCAGTCCTGTGTGATAAAGCCAGTGGCGCAAAGCCAGCACAGCACCATGAACCAGCGCCACGGGTGCCAGCAACCAGGCCATCGGGCCGCGCGACAGCCAAATTTGTGGCAATTGCCGGTGAAGCCAGATGCGCAGGGGCATGGTGGATCAGGAGCCCGATGACTCAGGCAATTGGGTGGCAAAGGTGATTTGGGAGAGCCCAGCCCGGCGCGCGGCTTCCATCGCATGGATCACCGACTGGTGGCTGGCTTGGGCATCTGCACTGATGACCAAGGTCACCTCTTTGGAGGCCATGGAGGCCAGCATCGCCGACAAGGAGGCCACCGAGTTGCCACTCACGGGCGCTTTGTTGAGCGCGTATTGACCTTGAGCGCTGATGCTCAGCACGATTTGTTTTGGACGGTCTTTTTGTTTTTGCGCATCCGCCACGGGCAAGGTCAGATTGATTTCCGTCAGGCGAGACCAAGTGGTGGTGAGCATCAAAAAGATCATCACCACCAACAGAATGTCAATGAATGGAATCAGATTGATTTCCGGCTCGGGAGAGGGGCGATTTTTGCTGAAATTCACAGTGGATTCATTCAATCACGCAAGTGGTTCAGATGACGGCAAAATTGTTCGCTCGCCATTTCCATGGACAGAAGGTGATTGTCCACCACCGACCTGAAATATCGCCAGAACATCAAGGCGGGAATGGCCACAATCAAGCCAAATGCCGTGTTGTAAAGGGCGACAGAGATGCCATGGGCCAATTGTGCGGGCTGGTTGTTGGCGGATGAGTGAGCGCCAAAAATTTCAATCATTCCAACCACGGTGCCCAATAAACCCAGCAAGGGTGCCGCTGAAGCAATGGTGGCTAAAGTTGTGAGGTAGCGCTCCAGCTGCCTGCCGGCCATGCGGCCTGCCATTTCCATGCTGGACTTCACGTCTTCGTCGGTGGCTTCAGGATGGGTTTGCAAAGTGCGCAATCCACTGGCCAAAACCGGGCCCAATGCGCCCATTTGCGCCAACTCGGCCATGGATTCTTCGGTCGGGAATCCATGGTGTGTTGACTCCAATGCCTTTTCAAGTGTCTTGGGCGGCATGATGCGGCTGGGTTGCAGCTGAACCAAACGTTCAATGATCAGTGCCAATGCCAAGATGGAGCACAGGATCAAAGGCCAGATAGGCCAGCCTGCGGCTTGAATGATCGATAACAAAACTTTTCCTTCTGGCTGAATTGAGGTGACAAAAGATTGTCATTATGAACGATGGCTTGCGAACCTGATCTTGCCGTCGGCCTCTTGGTAGACGTCTTGATGCGGCTTCGCTTGGCTGTGGATAACTTTGTGCAGAACTCTTTGCCTTTCATTTTTTGAATACTTGAGTTTGTTATATACCTCTTGTTTTTGCAAGATTGAATACGAAAATAAATCAATTAAATCAATGACTTGCATGGTTTAGCAAAAGACTTGTCTTCACTGCACGGACCCAACTGACTTTGCTTGCATCTGTGGAGTACTTTGCAAACCGGGGTTTTGGCAGGCCTTGGGCACTCAGCCTCGGTGACAATGTCAGCATGAACAATCTGGAAGCAATGCCCCCCCGCGCATGGACCGTGTCTGCGCTGTGCAGCGCCGTGGCTGACACCTTGGATGCCCAGTTCAACCCTGTGACGGTGCGGGGTGAGATATCGGGATTTTCGCGCGCCGCCAGTGGGCATTGTTATTTCTCCCTCAAGGATGACACGGGTCAGATCCGCTGCGCCATGTTCAGGCGTGCGGCCAGTTTGATGGACTTTGCCCCGCGCGATGGCCAATTGGTGGAGGTTCGGGGACGCCTGGGGGTTTACGAAGCCAGAGGCGACTTGCAACTGGTGGTCGAGTCGATGGCGCAGGCGGGGCAGGGCGCGTTGTTCGAACAGTTCCTACGCCTCAAAGCCAAGCTGGAGGCCGAGGGCTTGTTTGATTCCACCCACAAACGCCAAATTTCCGGGCAGCCCCGCGCCATTGGGGTGGTGACTTCCCTGGGTGCGGCCGCTTGGCACGACGTGGTCACCGCATTGCAGCGTCGTGCGCCCCATATCCCGGTGTTCATGGTGCCCGCTTTGGTTCAGGGCGCGGGCGCAGCATCGACCTTGGTTCAGGCCTTGTTGAACTTGTATACCCTTACTGCGGAAGACCATCCCTTTGGGCCGCCTGTGGATGTGATTTTGCTGGTGCGCGGCGGTGGGTCAATGGAGGATCTTTGGGCTTTCAACGATGAAAACCTGGCCCGCGTGATCGCGCAAAGTCCTGTACCACTCATCAGTGGTGTGGGCCATGAGACCGATTTCACCATCGCTGACTTTGTGGCCGATGTGCGGGCACCTACGCCGACCGCTGCCGCCGAGATGGCCGCGAACGACCGGGGCGTGGGTCTGGAAGCTTTGAGTGTGTTGGAACACCGATTGAACCGGGGCCTGCTGCGTCAGCAAGACCGGCAAGCCCAGCGTCTGGACAGCGTGGCCGCCAGGCTGGGTGTGGGGTTGGCGCGCCAGCAAGACCGCCAAGCCCAGCGCCTGAGTGCCATCGCCGCCCGACTGAGTCGACCACAAGCCTTGCTGGGCCAGCACCGGCAGTGGCTGGACCAACTCGCGCACCGTTTGCAAGCGGGTGTGCAAAGCGAGTTGATTGACAGTGGCCACAGGCTCGAGCGCCTGAATGACCGTCTGGGTTTCAGCCGGGGCCAGCGCGTTCAGCAAGCGCATCAGCGCTTGGAGCGAGCCGCATTGCGTTTGTCCTCGTTGGACCCTCATCGTGTGTTGGAGCGTGGTTACGCTTGGCTCAGCGACGACAAGGGTCAGGCCTTGATGCATGCTCGCCAGTTTCAAGCAGGGCAGCGTGTTCAGGCCACTTTGTCCGATGGCGTGGTACCTTTGGTCGTGAAGGACTGAATCACCACCCTGTCCGAACGCACCGCAAACGCTGAAGTGACCCTGAGTACGGCAAGGGGCATTGAGCTCCCCTAAAATGCAAGAGTTAACTTTCAACCCGCAACAACAAAAGGACCCCTCATGGAACACACCTTGCCCGCACTGCCTTACGCGATCGACGCTTTGGCTCCCCATTACAGCCAGGAAACCCTGGAGTTTCACCACGGCAAGCACCACAACGCTTACGTTGTGAACCTGAACAACCTGCAAAAAGGCACTGAATTCGAGAGCATGTCCCTCGAAGACATCATCAAGAAGTCCAGTGGCGGCATCTACAACAACTCTGCCCAGATCTGGAACCACACCTTCTTCTGGAACTGCATGAAGCCCAACGGCGGTGGCGAGCCCACAGGTGCCTTGGCTGCAGCCATCAATGCCAAGTTCGGCAGCTACGCCGCCTTCAAGGAAGCCTTCGTCAAGAGCGCCGTGGGCAACTTTGGTTCCGGCTGGACATGGCTGGTCAAGAAAGCCGATGGCTCGGTGGACATCGTCAACATGGGCGCTGCCGGCACACCACTGACCACTGGCGACACCGCTTTGTTGACCGTGGACGTGTGGGAACACGCTTACTACATCGACTACCGCAACATGCGCCCCAAGTTCGTAGAGACCTTCCTCGACAAGCTGGTGAACTGGTCGTTTGCTGAGAAGAACTTCGGCTGATCGAGGTTTTTCTAAGTCAAAAAGCCCGCTATGCGGGCTTTTTGCTTTTGGGTTGTTCAGATTTTCGGCATAACCACTGAGCTGAGCATGGGGTGTGGCCGGGCACCGATTTCTGTTACCCCAGCATGAGGTGCCCGGCCCCAACCCGTGCTCAGCGGACCATGCGTAAAGAAGAAAGTCAGCGAATCATCATCCCGCCATCCGCCACGATGGTCTGACCCGTCACGTACTGCCCGGCAGGGCTGGCCAAGAATACCGCCACACCGCCAATGTCGTCCGGCTCGCCCATGCGGCGCAGCGGCGTCTCGTTGTTGTACTTGGCGCTCAGAACCGGGTCCTCGTGCAGTGCCTTGGCAAAGTCGGTCTTGATCAGGCCCGGCGCGATGCAGTTCACGCGGATGTTGTCCGGGCCCCATTCCACCGCCAGGTTGCGGGCCAGCTGCATGTCCGCGGCCTTGGAGATGTTGTAAGCCCCGATGATGGCCGAGCCGTGCAGGCCGCCAATCGAGGACACGATCACGATCGCCCCGTCCTTCTTGGCCTTCATGTCCGGATAGACCATGGTGCACAGCCAGGTGTTGGACAGCACGTTGTTGCGCATGACCTTGTCAAACACCTCGTCGCTCATGCCCGTGGTGGGGCCGTAATAGGGGTTCGTGGCCGCATTGCACACCAGGATGTCGATGGGGCCCCAAGCCGCACGGGTTTGATCGATCAGGTTTTGCAGTTGCTCCTTGCTGGAAATGCTGGCGGCAATCGCCATGGCCTCGCCGCCTGCGGCCTGGATCTCTTTGACCACCACCTCGCAGGCATCTTGCTTGCGGCTGGACACCACCACTTTGGCGCCTTGCTGGGCCAGCTGGTGCGCGATGGATCGGCCAATGCCACGGCTGGAGCCCGTGACGACGGCGACTTTGCCTTTGAGATTGAACAACGACATGAAACGGTCTCCTTGTTGAATGCCTTGCAGTCTGCCCGTGCGCCGTGCCCGTGTCTGTCTTGCGGGTGTCACCTTGACTGCCATTGTGGGAGCCAGCCCTGCTGGCGAAACGGGGGTGGTGGATCACGGGCTTTTCGCTTGCAGGCAAGCTCCTGGTATGGATTGACCTGTCAATAGGTGCCGGTTGTTTTTAAGCTCTCTCTGTTTCTTTTGTCTTCTCGGTCAGTGACTGTGGATCAGGGACTACGAGGCTGATTGGGCGACGGTAGATCATT
>Ga0255139_1000036_pt1 | contig 58180 bp, 51 predicted proteins | sample Law_Colum_RepB_8_FD_188549 | JGI IMG/M metagenome (GOLD analysis project Ga0255139, IMG submission 188549) | Freshwater microbial communities from St. Lawrence River, New York, United States - Law_Colum_RepB_8d | ecosystem: Environmental > Aquatic > Freshwater > River | place: USA: New York...
GGGCAAGGGCGCAAAGTAGTCGAGCGTGCTGAGGTGATAGGGGTTGGGTGCTTGCAAGGCCCAGTTGCCGCCTTTGTGCAATTGCGCCTGAATGAAGGGGTCGAGGTAATCGGCTGGCGTCTCAAAATCCCCGCCAAAGACTTTTTCAGGCAAGGTCTGGACCACCGGGAAATACCACTGCCCTTCAAAGCGCACGACCAGCGGCTTGTCGTTGGACAAAAACTCGGCCCCGAGGCTGAGCACAAACAGCGTCAGGAAAATGATCAGGCTACCAAAGCCCAAGCGGTTGCGCCGAAAGCGCTGCCAGCCCCTGGCCGAGGGGGAGGTCTGTTGTGGCGTGGCGGTAGTGCTTGCGGATGTCATTGGTCGAACTTCACGCGGGGGTCCACCCACAGGTAACACAGGTCACTGATCAGCTTGGTGACCAAGCCGATCAGGGTGAACAAATACAAAGTGCCCAGCACCACCGGGTAGTCCCTCCGGATCACCGCTTCATAGCTCAGCAAGCCCAGCCCATCGAGCGAAAACAGGGTTTCGATCAACAAAGAGCCCGTGAAAAACGCGCCAATGAACGCCGCAGGAAAACCCGTGACCAGCGGGATCAGCGCATTGCGCATGACGTGGCGGTACAGCACCCTGTTTTCGCTCAGGCCTTTGGCGCGCGCCGTCAGCACGTACTGCTTGCGGATTTCTTCCAGAAACGCATTCTTGGTCAGCATGGTGATCACGGCAAACGAGCCCAACACACTGGCCGTGACCGGCAAGGCGATGTGCCACAAATAGTCGACCACCTTGGCGCCCCAGCTGAGTTGCTCCCAGTTGGATGACGTCAGGCCGCGCAACGGAAACCACTGCAGTTGCCCGCCAAAGATCACCAGCAAGGCCACGCCCAGCACAAAGCCCGGTATGGCATAGCCCACCAACACCAGCAAACTCGTCAGCGTGTCGAAGCGCGTGCCTGCCCGCACCGCCTTGGCAATCCCCAAAGGCACCGACACCAGGTAGCTCAGGAAAAACGTCCACAACCCGAGGCTGATGGACACCGGCAGCTTTTCCTTGATGAGGCTCCAGACATCTTTAGGGTAGAAAAAGCTTTTGCCCAGATCGAACTGCGCAAACTGCTGGAGCATCATCCAAAAGCGCTCGGCGGGCGGTTTGTCAAAACCGTAAAGCGTTTTGATCTCTTCAATGCGGGCCGCATCCACGCCCTGCCGCCCCCGGTAACCGCTGCCCGCTGCCGCAGCGCCCTCGCCGCCCGTGTCGCGCCCCTGCAACTGCGACACCATCTGTTCCACCGGCCCACCGGGCACAAACTGGATCACCACAAAGGTCATCAACAAAACCCCGAACAAGGTCGGGATCATCAACAGCAGGCGTTTGAAAATGTAGGCCAGCATGGGTCAGGGGGCCTTCTTGGGGGATGGAGAAACCAGAGGGGCCGAAGCTGCCGGCGACCACCACACGGTGGTGACCAGTTTTTCGGGCTGATAAAAACGGGGCAATTGAGCTGGCCGATCAAAAGCCGCCGCCCGCCAGGACACCCGGTGCACTGCGCCGTACCAATGCGGCACCACGTAATGGCCGTGGCGCAGCACCCGGTCCAGCGCACGCAGGCTCGTCACCAGTTCAGACCGGGACGTGGCGCTCACCACCTTATCCAGGAGCGCGTCTACGGCTGGGTCTTTCAAGCCGATCACGTTACCCGAGCCCTCCACGTCGGCCGATCGGCTGCCGTAGCGCTCGAGCAATTCGGTACCGGGCGCTTCGCTGCCCACGGTGCGGTTGCTGATGATGTCAAAATCGAACACGTCCATGCGTTTTTGCAGAAGTGCAAAGTCGATGACCTTGTACTGAACTTTGATGCCCAGTTTTTCAAGGTTCTTGGCAAAAGGCGTGACCACACGCCCCATCGAGCCCGAACTGTCCAAAAACTCAACGCTGAAAGCTTGGCCTTTGTCATTGCGCAAAGCGCCATCCCGGTAGGTCCATCCGGCGGCTTGCAGCAAATCACGGGCTTGGCGCAAGTGATCGCGCAGAGTGTGGCCCGAAGCCGGGTCCAGCGCGGTTTGAGGCGGTTGCGGCACGTCTTGGTCAAACACAGCGGCGGGCAGCTTGGCCCGCAAAGGCGAGAGCAAAGCCAATTCGTCTGGGCCAGGACGCCCCTTGGCTTCGAAATCGCTGGCCACAAAATAGCCGCGTACCCGGCTGTAGGCGTTGTAAAACAGTTGCCTGTTCAGCCATTCAAAGTCCATGGCCAGGGCAATGGCCTGGCGAACCCGCACGTCCTGGAAATTGTCGCGGCGGGTGTTGAACAAAAAGCCCTGAAAGTCCCCCGCGTTGCCATGCTGCAATTCGGCCTTGATCAGATCACCCCGATCGAAAGCGCGACCTGTGAAGGCCCTGGCCCACTCACGCGCGATGAACGATTGCATGTAATCGAACTCGCCCGCCTTGAACGCTTCGAGTTGCGCGGTGCTGTCCTTGTATATTTTGTACGTGATGCGGTCGAAATTGAACTGCCCCTTGCGCACGTTCAGGTCTTTGGCCCAATACGCCGGGTCACGCACATAGGTGATGTCTTTGCCAAACTGCACGGGTCCGATGCGGTAAGGCCCGGATGCGATCGGGATGTCCATGACCATCTGGTCCAGCGGTTTGTGCCTGGCTTGGGCACCCTCGCCTTGCAGGCCCCACTTGGCGCTGAACACCGGCAAGCTGCCCACGATCAGGGGCAACTCGCTGTTGGGGCGGACAAAATCAAAGCGGATGCTGCGCTCCCCCAAGACGGTCGCGCCCTTGACCTCGCCAAAATAGGTGCGGTACTGAGGCGCTGCCTGCTTGCTGGTCAGGCGCTCGAACGAATGGCGCACATCGGCGGCCAAAACCGGGTCGCCATTGTGAAAGCGCGCTTGGGGATGAATCTGGAAAGTGGCCGACAGGCGATCAGCCGCCACCTGAACATCCGAAGCCAGCAAGCCATACGCCGTGGTCGGCTCGTCCATATTGCCCACCAGCAAGGTGTCAAACACCATGGCCAGCATCGAAGGCGGCGCGCTGCCCTTCAAAGTGAACGGGTTGTATTTGTCGAAGTTGGACTGCCGCGTGGGCGGCACCAATACGATCTCGCCGCCTTTGGGTGCAGCTGGGTTCACATACGAGAAATGGCTAAAACCAGTGGGGTAGCGGATGTCGCCAAACTGGGCATAAGCATGCGCCGCCCACGAGTTGCCTGAAAGCCAGAACCCGAGGGCCAGCAAGCAGTTTGTCCAAAATCGGGCCATGGGTCTTCGCATGCGACAATTCTGCACACATTTTTCAGGAGTTGAAGACATGACGATAAAAACGGGATTTCTGTCGGGTAAAAAGTTGTTGATCACAGGGGTTTTGTCCAATCGCTCGATTGCTTATGGCATCGCCAAAGCCTGCCACGCGCAAGGTGCCGAACTGGCCTTCAGTTATGTGGGCGAGCGTTTCAAGGACCGCATCACCGAGTTCGCGGCCGATTTCGACTCCAAACTGATTTTTGATTGCGACGTGGGCAGCGACGAGCAAATTGAAAAACTGTTCACCGACCTGTCGGTCACCTGGCCCAAATTTGACGGTTTTGTGCACGCCATTGGCTACGCACCGCGTGAAGCCATCGCTGGAGATTTCCTGGACGGTCTGTCTCGCGAGGGCTTCAAGATCGCCCACGACATCAGCGCCTACAGCTTCCCTGCGATGGCCAAGGCAGCCCTGCCCTACCTGAACGACAAGGCGGCTGTGCTGACCCTGACGTATTTGGGCGCGATCCGCACCGTGCCCAACTACAACACCATGGGCCTGGCCAAAGCCAGCCTGGAAGCGTCGGTGCGTTACCTGGCCGAGTCGCTGGGGAGCCAGAACCGTGGCCTGCGCGCGAACGGCATTTCGGCTGGCCCCATCAAAACCCTGGCCGCCAGCGGCATCAAGGGTTTTGGCAAGATTTTGTCGGTGGTGGCCGAAGCTTCGCCCATCCGCCGCAACGTGACCATCGAAGATGTGGGCAATGTGGCCGCCTTCATGCTGAGCGATTTGGCGGCTGGCGTGACGGCCGAAATCACCTATGTGGACGGTGGTTTCAGCCAAGTGGTGGGGGGGATTGCGGAGCCTGCAACTGAGACTTGATTTCACTTGCAAAGACCGCCTGAGACAAGGCGGGCGCTGCCCGTGCTCATAACTCGCTTCGCTCGCCAAATCGCCCGGTTCAGCGCCCACCTTCCCTCAGGCTGAGTGGATGTTCGTGTGACCATGGGCCAGGTGGACATTGCATGATCGGCCCTGCACACGGTCGGAGACAATCATCCGTGGTGGGTCGATCTGGTCATAAAAAATGACACAGGGCAGCGCTATTCTGGAATTGAAAAAAGCGGCGAAAGCCGCTTTTTTCAATTCTCCCCCGCACAGGGCCCCAGCTCACCTGCCCTCCCCAAGGACTCAAATACACCAGAGCCCCTCACCGAAAGCAAGGGTCAGGCCTTAACACAATCCGCAAAATACCGTTTCTTGCCATCGTCGTCCTTGATCTCGACCAGACCATGGATGTCGGTCTCGAAACCTGGGCACTTCTCATTGAACTCGCGGGCGAACTTGAGGTAATCCACGATCTTCTTGTTGAAGACTTCACCGGGAATCAACAGCGGAATGCCTGGTGGGTAAGGCGTGACCAAACCCACAGTGATGCGGCCTTCCAGGTGGTCAATTTCCACCCGCTCAGTCTTGCGCTGGGCAATGTGGGCGTAAGCATCTGACGGGCGCATGGCTGGCGCCAAGTCCGACAAATACATGTCGGTGGTCAAGCGCGCAATGTCGTACTTGGCATACATCTCGTGCACATGCTGGCACAGATCGCGCAAGCCCATGCGCTCGTAGCGCGGGTGCTTCTGGCAGAACTCCGGCATGATTTTCCACATCGGCTGGTTCTTGGCGTACTCGTCCTTGAACTGCTGCAAGGCCGTAAGCAAGGTGTTCCAGCGGCCCTTGGTGATGCCGATGGTGAACATGATGAAGAAGCTGTACAGGCCGGTTTTCTCAACCACCACACCGTGCTCGGTCAGGAACTTGCTGACAATGGATGCGGGGATGCCGGTCTTGTCGAACTTGCCATCCAGGTTCAAGCCAGGGGTCACGATGGTCGACTTGATGGGGTCCAGCATGTTGAAGCCATCGGCCAACTGCTGACCGAAGCCGTGCCATTTGCTGGTTTTCTTGCGCGGGTCGTTGCGCAAAATCCAGTCGTCCGCACGGCCAATGCCTTCTTCGGCAAACTTTTCAGGGCCCCAGACCTTGAACCACCAATCCTTGCCATAGTCGTCGTCCACCTTGCGCATGGCGCGGCGAAAATCCAGCGCTTCGGCAATGCTTTCTTCCACCAGTGCGGTGCCACCGGGTGGCTCCATCATGGCCGCCGCCACGTCGCAGCTCGCAATGATGCTGTACTGCGGCGAGGTCGAGGTGTGCATCAGGTACGCCTCGTTGAACAGCGGCCGGTCAAGCTTGGTGTTTTGCGCGTCCTGCACCAGCACATGGCTGGCCTGGCTGATACCCGCCAAGAGCTTGTGGATGGATTGCGTGGCATACACCACCGACTCTTTGGGCCGCGCTCGCTTTTTGCCCATGGCATGGTACGGGCCATAAAACGGGTGAAAGGCCGCGTGCGGCAACCAAGCCTCGTCAAAGTGCAGGTTTTCCACATACCCATCGAGCATGCTCTTGATGGTTTCGGTGTTGTACAAAACGCCGTCGTAAGTCGACTGCGTGAGCGTCATCACGCGGGGCTTGACCTTTTTCGGATCCACCCCCTTGAGCAAGGGGTTGGCCTTGATCTTGGCCATGATGGCCGAAGGCTCGAACTCGCTTTTGGGAATCGGGCCAATGATGCCGAAATGGTTGCGCGTGGGCTTCATGAAGACCGGGATCGCACCGGTCATGATGATCGCGTGCAGGATGGATTTGTGGCAGTTGCGGTCCACCACCACCACATCACCGGGCGCGACGGTGTGGTGCCAGACGATCTTGTTGGACGTGCTGGTCCCGTTGGTCACAAAGAAACAATGGTCGGCATTGAAGATGCGCGCGGCATTGCGCTCACTCTCGCCAATGGCGCCGTTGTGGTCCAGCAACTGACCCAGCTCTTCCACCGCATTGCACACGTCGGCGCGCAGCATGTTCTCACCATAAAACTGGTGGTACATCTGACCGACGGGGCTCTTCAAAAACGCCACGCCACCCGAATGCCCCGGGCAGTGCCACGAATACGAACCGTCTTCAGCGTAGTCCAGCAAGGCCTTGAAAAACGGCGGTTGCACACCTTCCAGATAGCTCTTGGCCTCGCGGATGATGTGACGCGCCACAAACTCGGGCGTGTCTTCAAACATGTGAATGAAGCCATGCAGCTCGCGCAGGATGTCGTTGGGCAAGTGTCGCGATGTCTTGGTCTCGCCATAGATGTAAATGGGCACATCGGCGTTCTTGCGGCGCACTTCATCAATGAAAGCGCGCAAGTTGATCACCGCCGGGTCCAAATCGGGGCCTGGTGAGAATTCTTCATCGTCAATCGACAAGATGAACGCACTCGCACGGCTTTGCTGTTGAGCAAACTGAGACAAATCGCCGTAGCTGGTCACACCCAGAACTTCGAAGCCCTCGGCAATGATGGCGTCAGCCAAAGCGCGGATACCCAAGCCCGAAGTGTTTTCGGAGCGGTAGTCTTCGTCAATGATGACGATGGGGAAACGAAATTTCATGGGCTTGTGAGGCGGTGCGCCAAGGAAGGGTCGAATGAACTCAAACAGACGCGAAGTTTAAGGACAAAAAGGGCCTGCTGAACGATACAGATCACATTTCCTGAAAAAACCTGAACCAGCGAAACGGTTCGCAGGACACAAGAATTGCACAGCCAGCCCTCAAAAGCCGTTTTTCAACTGCTACAATCTAAGGCTTCGGAGCGGTGGATGAGTGGTTTAAGTCGCACGCCTGGAAAGCGTGTGTGGGTTAATAGCCCACCGCGGGTTCGAATCCCGCCTGCTCCGCCAGAACTAAAAAAGCCTGCACATGTGCAGGCTTTTTTTCGTCTGTCGTTTTCATCACCTGACACGGGCCAGGGATGAAAAAAGTCCCCGATGTGTCGGGGACTTCTAGATCAGCGAACCACAGCGATTTGTGAACGCTCGCCACCTTTGTAGGTGTACATGGTCAAGGCACCGTTCTTGATGTCGCCCTTTTCGTCAAAAGCGATGTCACCGGTCACGCCCTTGTAAGTGATGCTCTTCAAAGCAGGCAGGTACTTGGCTGGATCGGACGAGCCAGCATTGACCATGGCCGTGGCCATGACTTTGACAGCGTCGTAAACGTAAGGGGCATAGACCTGCACGTCGGCGTTGTACTTAGCCTTGAAGTCAGCGCGGAACTTGTCCATGCCCACTTTTTGCTCGCCTTCGACACCACCGGCTTCAGCGCACACCACGGATTCGTCTTTCATGGCATCGCCGGCCAGTTTGGCCAGCTCGGCTGTGCAGATGCCATCGCCGCCCATGAATTTGGCCTGGATGCCCAGGGACTTCATCTGGCGCAGCATCGGACCAGCCACAGCGTCCATACCGCCGAAGAACACAACATCAGGCTTCTTGGCCTTCAGTGTGGTCAGGATGGAGTTGAAGTCAGACGCTTTGTCGGTGGTGAATTCATGACCGACGATGGTGCCACCCGCAGCAGTAGCACCCTTTTTGAACTCTTCGGCCACGCCTTGGCCGTAAGCGGTACGGTCATCGATCACGGCAATATTTTTGCCCTTGAGGGTTTCCACGGCATATTTACCGAGGGTGCCGCCCAAGTGCACGTCGTCAGCCACCACGCGGAACGCACCAGCGTAACCCTGGCGGGTGTACTTGGGGTTGGTGGCCGATGGGGAAATTTGAGGAATGCCGGCAGTGTTGTAAATCTGCGAAGCAGGAATGGTGGTGCCGGAGTTCAGGTGACCAATCACGCCATTGACTTTGGCGTCCACCAGTTTCTGAGCCGCAGCAGTGCCCTGCTTGGGATCGGCGGCATCGTCTTCAGCCAACAATTCGAACTTGACTGCCTTGTCACCAATCTTCAGACCTGCAGCGTTCAGCTCTTCAATGGCCATGCGGGCACCGTTTTCGTTGTCTTTACCCAGGTGGGCAATCGCACCGCTGACGGGGCCAACGTGACCAATTTTGATCACCTGGACGTCAGAGACGGCTTCTTTTTTGCCGCAAGCAGCCAAAACAACTGCGGCCACGGCCACAGACACCAATGTCAAAGAGCGCTTACCAGAAAAGTTCATAAAAACTCCGAAGAATAAATTGCTTCAATCAAGCAACCTCCAAAGATACTTCAAAAATCACAACTTGTGGCTCAGGGAAAACCAAAATTCACGCCCTCAATGAGTGGTTAATGGCCAGAATTTTGATATTTCTCGCTGCGTTTGGACCACAAGCCATCCAGCGTACGTTGAACCAGTTCAGACGTCAGTCGATCCAACTCAGGCCTGATGTTCTGGATCAGCTCATTCGAGAGGTCCATCAAGGCTTTTTTTTCAGCCATGCGGGCATCCCACACCACACCCAGAGCGGGTGGCACATCCGAGGCTGGAACGCGTTCGGTCAGAACGGGCACATGCTCAGGTGGGCAAGCAGAATGAACGATATGGCTCATGGATTGGTTTTCTTGGACAAATCGTGTTGAATCAGGTCAAAGCCCTGCGCTTTGTAATGTTTCCAACGCTGGCGGGCTTCGGCGCGGCCGTGATCGTCACTGGCCACAATTTCTATCAAGCGCTCAATCCGCTCAAAACCCTCAGGCACTTCGTCGCCCAAATTCACGATCAGGTTGAAATCATCACGCTCAAGAACATGCGCGTCCAACACAACAGGGCTGGCTTGTTGAACCTCGATGGGATCGGTACCCGAACAGTGCGCCAGGAAATCCGTGGGCGAGAAGCTCCACAAGGCCTGATCCAGCTGCCTCAGGGTCGCTGGCGCCCCCAAAACGGCGATACGCAAATCGTGCGAGCGGGCCTTGCGCAACAGGCGGCAGGTGTGCAGCAGCCGGTCACTGGTATTGAAATGAAATTCAATGCGGGTCATCCGGTCTTTCGGCAAACTTCAACGGGTCTTGCGCGGCGTGCCGACTTTGGCCTTGGGGGCACGGGGGGCGGCAGACGCTGGGCTCATGGAGAGTAAATACTGAAGCAGCAAACCCACAGGGCGTCCCGTCGCCCCCTTGGCTGCCCCGCCGCGCCAGGCTGTGCCTGCAATGTCCAAGTGCGCCCAGGCCATTTTTTTGGCAAATCTTTGCAGAAATTTGGCCGCCGTCACGGAACCCGCTGCCCTGCCCGCCACGTTGGCCACATCGGCAAACCGCGATTTAAGGCCCTCGGCATAGTCATCGTCCAAGGGCATGCGCCAGCACGTGTCGCTGGCGGTTTCGCCCGCTTGGTAAAGCTGCCGGGCCAGTTCGTCATCGCTTGAGAACAAGCCCGACCTGACCGCGCCCAAGGCGATGACGCAAGCACCTGTCAAGGTGGCAATGTCAATCACGGCTTGGGGCTTGAAGCGTTCGGCATAGGTGAGCGCATCGCACAACACCAAGCGACCTTCGGCATCGGTGTTCAGAATTTCAATGGTTTGACCGCTCATGCTGGTCACCACATCGCCAGGTTTGACCGCCAGGCCATCGGGCATGTTTTCGGTCGCGGGGATCAAGCCCACGACATTGACCGCCGGCTTGAGCTCACCCAGCGCCTTGAAAACCCCAAGGACACTGGCCGCACCGCTCATGTCGTATTTCATTTCATCCATTTCGGCCGCTGGCTTGATCGAGATGCCGCCCGTGTCAAAAGTGATGCCTTTGCCAATCAGCACCACAGGCGCCTGACTGGCCGCTGCGCCGTTGTAACGCATGACGATGAAGCGCAAAGGCTCGGCTGCGCCCTGTGCCACGGCCAGAAAAGCGCCCATGCCCAATTTGGCAACTTCTTTGGGTCCCAGCACTTCACACTTGAAACCACGACCTGAAGCGATGGTCTTGGCCGCATTGGCCAGTTGCGTGGGCGTGGCGTGATTGGCTGGCCGGTTGGCCCACTCCTTGGCCACCTCGACACCACTGACCACCGCTTGGGCATGCACCACGGCCTGACTCAATGAGGCATTCAGCGCCTCCACGCTGACATGCACCTGCTTGATGGTGCGCAGCTTGGGCTGACTCAAGGTGGTGGTGTAGGCGTAGCTGGCATCGGCCAAGCTGACCAAGGCTGTTTGCAGACTTTGGGCGGGCATCTCCCCGACCGCATGAACGCCAGCACGCTTGATTTTGTAGGCTTTCAGGGCAGCCCAAGCGCTGCCGATGGCGCTGCGCACTTGCTGAGGGGTGTTTTCCGCCGTGCAAACCACCACCACATGGCGCGCCTGAATGCCGGGTTGGCCATAAAGGCACAGCACGCTGTTGGCCTTGAGCTCAAAATCACCTTTTTGAGTGGCCGAGGCCAACAAGCGGGAAACCGGGTCTTTGGCGGCCGCATCGGGGGTGCAAGCGGTGGGCCACAAAACAATCAAACCGTCCAAGTCGGCTTGAACAGCAGCAGAGAGCGAACGCTTTTGGATTTCGAAGTTCATAATTCAGCTTTTCCTTTTCGCCAATGTTATTCCATTCATCCCTACGCAAAGACCTTGCGCGCAATTTTGGTGCCACGCTGGTCATTTTGGTGACCATTGTGATGACCATCATCTTGATTCGCACGCTGGGCCAAGCCAGCCGCGGCGGTGTCAACCCCTCGGAGGTGATGCTGGTCATGGGTTTCAGCGTATTGGGGCAGATGCCCACCATCATCACCCTGAGTCTTTTCATCAGCTGCGTGGCCACCTTGTCCAGAATGTATGGCGAAAGTGAAATGGTCATCTGGTTTGCCAGCGGCAAGGGTCTGGCACATTTTGTGCGGCCTTTGTTGCGATTTTCATGGCCTATTTTTCTTTTCATCACGTTGCTGAGCTTGCTGGTCCTGCCCTGGACGCAGCAACAAATTCAGGATTTGAGGGAGCGCTACGAAAAACGCAACGACGTTGAACGCATTGCCCCGGGACAATTTCAAGAGTCGGCGGGGGGCAATCGGGTGTTTTTCATCGACAAAGACAGCCCCGGGCAGCGCTTTGGAACCAATGTCTTTGTCTCCACCCGTGACGGCCAGTTCGAAAGCGTCACCACGGCATCCCAAGGACGCGTCGAGTTTGTGGGGACTGATCGCTTTTTGTACCTGGAGAATGGGCAGCAATGGCTGACCCTTTTGAAGACGGGCGAAACCCGTTTGACCCAATTCGAGCGCTACCAATTGCTCATCGATAGCGACAATGCGCCTCCCAGTGAAGCCTTGAACAGCCGACAGAAAACCACATGGCAACTGTTGCAAGAGCCCACCCCTGCAAATCAAGGCGAATTGACATGGCGCATCGGACTCTTGTTCACCGCCATCAACATGGTGCTTTTGGCGCTGGCCTTGTCTGCGGTCAATCCGCGCGTCGGCCGCAGCTATCACCTGGGCTTGGCCTTGTTTGTGTTTGTGGCCTATTACAACCTCCTCACCGTGGGACAAAACTGGGTCAGCACAGGGCGCGTGGAGGCCCTGCCTTTCATGTTGCTGTTGCACGGTGGTGTTTTGCTGCTGGCCCTGATGTGGCTGACCGTGCGGCACATGAATTGGAGCTGGCGCACGCTGATGCCGACATGGGGTAACGCACGGGAGGTCACCGCATGAGAACGGTGCGGCGTTTGCTGTACGGCGAAATCATCCGTGCGGTCTTGTTTGTCGGTTTGGGTTTTTTGGCCCTGTTTCTATTTTTCGACTTGGTCGATGAACTGCAGGTTCTCTCACGCTTCAGTGCGCAGGGTTACCAGATGCAGCACGCACTGCTCTTCATTGCGCTGAAGACGCCAGACCATATTTATGAATTGCTGCCCATCTCGGTGCTGATCGGCAGCATCTTTGTGATGGCTCGCCTGGCCCAAAGCTCCGAATTCACCATTTTGAGAACCGGCGGCCTTGAGCCAACCATGGCACTGAGCGCTTTGCTGAAATTAGGCTTGGTGTTTTCGGCTTTGACGTTCTTTTTTGGGGATTACGCCGCCCCTTGGGCTGAACGGCAGGCGCATCAAATCAAAGCCCCCTTTGTAGGGCAATTGACCGTAGGCCAAACCGGGGCCTGGCTGCGGGAAAAACAAGACAACAAACAGTTCGCCGTCAACGTACGGCGCTTTGATGGCATCGCAGTGATGCAGGACGTGCGCATCCACGAGTTCAACGACAAAGGCCAACTGCTGGCCATCACCACAGCCCAGCAGGCCGAAATCAAATCGGACATGTGGCTTTTGAACGGCGTCGTCGAGAAATCCATCTCGCAGCCCTCGGCCTCTGACAAATTGCAGCTGACATCACTGCAGCAAGCCCAAAAAAACTGGCCCACCGAGATCAGCGCCGACATGGTCGCAGCAGCCTTGCTCAGCCCGGATCGCATGGGCACCTGGGAACTGTTTCGTTACATGCGCCATCTGGCGGTGAACAATCAGAACGCACAGCGCTACGAGATCGAGTTTTGGCGCAAGATCTTCTACCCCTTGAGTTGCCTGGTCATGCTGGTGCTGGCCCTGCCCTTTGCTTACCTGCATTTTCGTTCGGGGCAAATTGCCGGACACGTTTTTGGCGGCGTGTTGGCAGGCATCAGTTTTTCCTTGCTGAACAATGTGTTCAGCTTCATCGGCAACCTGCAGAACTGGCAACCCCTGCTCACCTCTGCAGCGCCGGCCCTGATTTACAGCGCCATATCCCTGGCCGCATTTTGGTGGATGGTTTTACGGCGATGACACACCCTGAAAAAAACAGTACAGGCATTATTTTGTTTGCCCACGGTTCGCGGGACCCGCTGTGGAGACTGCCCATTGACGCGGTCGCGCAGCGCATGCTTGAGCAAAATCCAGAACTCAGTGTGGCCTGTGCTTTTTTGGAGCTGACACGGCCGGATTTGCCCGAAACCGTCGAGCAGCTCATGAAGCAAGGCGTGTCTCAGGTGCGCATCGTGCCCATGTTTTTGGGTGTCGGGCGTCACGCGCGCGAAGACCTGCCTGCACTGGTCAACGACCTGGTGCAGGCCTACCCTCAAATGACGTTTGAATTGATGCCCCCGATTGGCGAGCACCCCGCAATGACCCACTTGATGGCCAACATTGCAGCGGGGACTGACGACAGCCATTAGACACATAAAGCATAATGGCGAGCTTCAATATGGCCATAAACATATGAATCTTCACCAATTTCGCTTTGTCCAAGAAGCCGCCCGCCGGAACCTGAACCTGACAGAGACCGCCAAAGCGCTGCACACCTCGCAACCCGGCGTGTCCAAAGCCATCATTGAGCTGGAGGAAGAGCTGGGCATTGAAATCTTCGCCCGCCATGGCAAGCGGCTCAAGCGAATCACCGAGCCTGGCGAGCAAGTCCTGCGCAGCATCGAACTGATCCTGCGCGAGGTCAACAACCTGCGAAAAATTGGCGACCAATACAGCGCGCAGGACAGCGGCACCCTGTCCATTGCCACCACCCACACCCAGGCGCGTTATGTGCTGCCCATGCCGGTGGCCAAACTGCGTGAAAAATACCCCAAGGTGAACATCAGCCTGCATCAAGGGGCGCCCGACCAAGTGGCCAAGATGCTGCTGGACGACACAGCCGAAATCGGCATCGCCACCGAGTCCCTGTCCGCTTACGAGGACCTGGTGACCCTGCCTTGCTATGAATGGCAGCACGTCTTGGTCTTGCCTTTGGACCATCCACTGGCCGCCAAAGTGAACCTGTCCCTGGAAGACATTGCCAGCGAACCCCTGATCACTTACCACCCCTCTTTCACCGGTCGCAGCCGCATTGACCACGCCTTTGCAGCCAAAAAGATCACCCCCCGCATCGCCTTGGAAGCGATCGACTCGGACGTGATCAAGACCTACGTTCGCCTGGGTCTGGGCATTGGCATCGTGGCCGAAATGGCCGTGCAGGACGACCCCGTGAAAGACTTGGCCGTGCGTCCTCTGGGCGCCTTGCTGGGCATGAACGTGGCACGCGTGGCCTTCAAGCGGGGGGCCTATTTGCGCCAGTTTGTTTACCAGTTTGCCGAACTGCTCAGCGACCGACTCACCGCGCCCTTGGTGGCCAAGGCCATGAATGGCCACGTCAACGATTACGAGCTCTGAGTCGCCCAAAATCGCATTTTTGTTTCAACCCTTGACCTGTCTTGCGCCATGACTGCACGCACCCCTTCTCTGGTTTCCAAAGCGCCCCACATGGGCACCACCATCTTCACCGTCATGTCGGCGCTGGCCGCTGAAAAAAAGGCGGTCAATCTGGGTCAAGGCTTTCCTGACTTTGGCGCCGCCCCCCAATTGCTGAGTCTGGTCCATGACGCCATGCAAGAAGGGCTGAACCAGTACCCCCCCATGCCAGGCGTAGCCCCATTGCGCGAAGCGGTATCACGAAAAATCGAAACCCTGTATGGCCGCCATTACGACGCAGCCACTGAAATCACGGTCACGGCCGGCGCCACCCAGGCCATCCTGACCATCATCCTTGCCATCGTGCACCCCGGCGATGAAGTCATCGTGCTCGAACCCTGCTACGACAGCTATGTGCCCAACATCGAACTGGCCGGTGGCAAGGTCGTGCGGGTGCCGCTCACCCCCGGCAGCTTCAGGCCCGACTTTGACAAGATCCGCGCGGCCATCGGTCCGCGCACCCGCGCCATCCTGATCAACTCGCCACACAACCCCAGCGGCATGGTCTGGTCGCGCGAGGAAATGCTCACCCTGCAAGACATTTTGACCCCCACCGACATCGTGCTGATCAGCGACGAGGTTTACGAACACATGGTTTACGCGCCACTGCAGCACTGGAGCGCGGCCCACTTTGAAGGCCTGGCCGCACGCGCCTTCATCGTGTCGAGCTTTGGCAAAACCTACCATGTCACGGGCTGGAAAGTGGGCACCGTGGCTGCGCCTGCGGCCTATACGACCGAGTTCCGCAAGGTGCACCAGTTCATGGTGTTCACGGTGAACACGCCCATGCAGCACGGCTTGGCACGCTACATGGCCGACCCCGCCCCCTATCTCGAGCTGCCCGCGTTTTACCAACGCAAGCGCGATTTGTTCCGCAACGGCCTGGCACAAACCCACTTCAGGCTGCTGCCCGGTGAAGGCACCTACTTTCAGTGCGCCGACATCTCGGACCTGAAAGTGCCCGAGAAAAACCTGAGCGAAGCCGAGTTCTGCCAATGGCTCACTTCTGAAATCGGTGTGGCGGCCATCCCGCTGTCGGCATTTTACGGCAATGGTTTTGACCAGAAGGTCATCCGTTTTTGCTTTGCCAAAAAAGATGAAACGCTGCAGGCGGCACTGGAAAAACTCAAAGGCCTGTGAAGGCGATGGCCCCACATGCTGCCAGTTCACCAGACCCCTCTAGACGCGTTCACCATGACCCGCTGCGCCCGTTGGATCACCGCATTGCTGATGGCGCTTTGCTTGAGCAGCGCTTGGGGCCAACGTGTTTACGACAGCCAAGGCAGGCAGACTGGCCGCGTGGATGCCGAGCGGTTTTACAACGCATCAGGTCAGGCCATCGGGCGGCTGGATGGGCAAAGGGTCTACGACGCATCGGGTCGGCAGCTGGGACGCATCGATGGCGATCGGGTTTACAGTGCCTCGGGCCGCCCGATGGGCCGAATTGACGGTGACCGTTTTTACAGCGATTCGGGCACCCTCATGGGCCGCATGGACGGTGAGCGCCTCTACGATGCGTCAGGCCGCCAGACAGGTCGCACCGAGGGTCTGCGGCGCATGCAGACGATCGTGTTTTTTTATTTCTTCATGTGAGACCAGACCATGACCGTTCGTGACATCCTCAAAATGGGCGATGACCGCCTGCTGCGCGTGGCCGAGCCGGTGCAGACTTTTGGCACACCGCAACTGCACGACTTGATCGCCGACATGCAAGAGACGATGACCGCCGTGAACGGTGCAGGCCTGGCGGCCCCGCAAATTGGCGTGAACCTGCAACTGGTCATTTTTGGCAGCACGGCCGTCAACCCGCGTTACCCGGACCGCCCACTGGTGCCGCGCACGGTGTTGATCAACCCGGTGATCACGCCTTTGGGGACGCAAGAAGAAGAGGACTGGGAAGGCTGCTTGTCGGTGCCCGGCTTGCGCGGCGTGGTGCCACGCTGGTCGCGCATCCGGTACACAGGCTTTGACGAAAAAGGCGCGCCCATTGACCGCACGGTAGACGGGTTCCATGCCCGCGTGGTCCAACACGAATGCGACCACCTGATGGGCAAGCTCTACCCCATGCGGGTGCGCGACTTCAGTCGCTTTGGCTACACCGAGGTGCTGTTCCCCGAGATCAGCGCAGCCGAGGACGACTGAACAGCATCCCTCAGATTGGGCGTTTGCAATCAGGCATTTGCCACTGCAGATCGGCCTTCTGGGACCGACGTCTTTCCCATGTCGAGATGGGCTGAGGTTCAGGGTTTTTGGCCTGTCAGCAACACCGCCAAACCTGCATCGTCCAACACTGGAACGCCCAGTGCTTGGGCTTTTTCAAGTTTGCTGCCGGCCTCAGACCCCGCCACCACGTAGCTGGTTTTCTTGCTGACCGAGCCCGCCACCTTGGCTCCCAGAGCTTCGAGTTGGTCTTTGGCTTCGTCGCGGCCCATGCTTTGCAAGGTGCCCGTGAGCACCACCGTGATCCCGGCCAGCGGCATTTCCGTGGGGGCCAGCGCATCGCCTTCGGTCCAGGTGATGCCCGCATCGCGCAGGGCCTGCACCACTTCGCGGTTGTGCGGCTGGTCAAAAAAGGTGCGAATGCTGTGTGCCACCACCGGCCCCACATCGGCCACTTGCAAGAGCGCGTCTTCGCTGGCGACCATGATGGCATCGAGTTGCCCAAAATGGCGGGCCAGCTCTTTGGCGGTGGCCTCGCCCACATGGCGAATGCCCAGGCTGAACAAGAAGCGGCCCAGCGTGGTGTGTTTGGATTTTTCCAGCGCTGCGAGCAAGTTGACCGCCGACTTTTCGGCCATGCGGTCCATCTCAGCCAAATGGTCCAGCTTCAGGTGGTACAGGTCCGCCAAGGTCTGAACCTGCCCGGTATCGACCAGTTGATCTACCAATTTGTCACCCAAACCGTCCACGTCCATGGCGCGGCGATGGGCAAAGTGCCAGATGACTTGTTTGCGCTGGGCGCTGCAAAAAAGCCCCCCCGTGCAGCGGTGGTCGGCTTCGCCCTCTTCCCGCTCGGCCAGACTGCCGCACACCGGGCAGTGGGTCATCATGGTGAACTGAGGGGCATCGGGCGGACGGCGCTCCAGCACCACCGACACCACTTCGGGGATGACATCGCCCGCACGGCGCACGACCACGGTGTCTCCCACCCGCACGTCCTTGCGGCGGGCTTCGAGTTCGTTGTGCAGCGTGGCGTTGGTCACCGTGACGCCCCCTACAAACACCGGGGCCAGTTTGGCCACAGGTGTGAGCTTGCCGGTGCGGCCCACCTGCACATCAATGGCCAGCACCGTGGTCATTTCTTCTTGCGCAGGGTATTTGTGGGCCACGGCCCAGCGCGGTTCGCGGGTCACAAAGCCCAGGCGCTGCTGCAGCGCCAGGTCGTTGACCTTGTAGACCACGCCGTCGATGTCATAGGGCAGCGCATCGCGCTCGGCGGCGATTCGCTGGTGAAACGCCACCAGCCCGGCTGCCCCTTGCACGCAAGACGTTTCTTCGGCCACGGGGAAACCCCAGGCCTTGAGCTGCTGGAGCATGTCAAAGTGGGTGCGCCACTGCGGGCCGCCTTCGGTGGCGGGCGTGATGTCGCCCAGCCCATACGCGAAAAAACTCAAGGGGCGCTCTGCTGCAATGCCCGAGTCCAGCTGCCGCACCGCACCCGCAGCCGCGTTGCGCGGGTTGACGAAGGTTTTTTCGCCCTTGATGCCCGCCGCGATGCGCAGTCGCTGACGCTCGTTCAAGGCCTCAAAGTCGTCGCGACGCATGTACACCTCGCCTCGCACCTCCAGCACAGCAGGCGCATCAGACGGCAAACGCAACGGGATTTGTCCGATGGTGCGGATGTTGGCGGTGACCTCTTCGCCGGTTTCGCCATCGCCCCGGGTGGCGGCCTGGACCAGCACGCCGTTTTCATAGCGCAGGCTCATGGCCAGGCCGTCAAATTTCAGCTCGGCCACATAGTCCACGGCAGGATCAGACTCAGCCAGGCCCAGCTCTTTGCGGATGCGGGCATCAAAGGCTTCGGCCCCGCTGGCCTCGGTGTCGGTTTCGGTGCGGATGCTGAGCATGGGCACGCGGTGCGTGACTTGGGCGAATGCGTCCAGAATGGCCCCCCCAACCCGCTGGGTCGGCGAATCGGGCGTCAAAAGCTCGGGATGGGCCGACTCCAGCGCCTGCAGCTCACGAAACAGCTTGTCGTATTCGGCGTCCGGAATTTCCGGGGCATCGAGTGTGTAGTAAGCGTGTCCGTGGCGGTGCAGCAAAGCACGGAGTTGGGCCGCACGTTGTGCATGCGGCAAGGCTTCAAATGCTGACTTGCCAGGCTCGGCCGAAGGCGCCTCACCAAACAAGTCCAAGTTGGACATGGTCACAAACGCTATCCGGTCAAGAGAACAGGCGACGCGCTTGCGGCGAGCCGGCAGACAGCTCGCGGGCATCCAGCGCATCGTAGAGCTGGCGAAGATCGCCGGCGATTTGGTCCAATGCGGCTTCACCCAAGATTTGCCCATCGCCATCGGTGATGACACCATCCATGTCCTGCGCCAGTAAACGGGCAAGCTCGCGCAGTCGCTCAAACGGCTGGTCTTCGCGGGCAATTTGCGGCACATCCAGACTGAGCGTGAACTCACGGATCGCCGACAAAGCGGGGTCATCGGCCATGGCGGCCTGGGTGTCAAACGTCAAGGACAAGACGGGGGGCAAGCCTGCTTGCAGCGCAGGCAAAACCATGCGGCCGGGAATCACGCCCGCGACAAACCCCAGACGCGCCGCGTGCTGCTGGATATAACCCAAGCTCCAGGCGGCTGCACTTGCACACAGGGTGAAGCTCAGCTGGGCATCGTGGGCGCTGGCAAATTGGTCCAGTTCCCTTGCACGGGCCACTTCTTCAAGCATGTCGCTGAAATGGGCCGTACCCCCCACTGCGTCTGCAAAGGCCTGGGTTTTGACCACGAATTCTGAAAACTCGATGTCATTCAAGGCACCGACACGGTTGGCCAATTGCACGCCCGCCTGAAAAGCGGAATAACGTTTGCCCAGCTGCAAAGGCTCCCACTGCCCATTGAGCTGACTGCAGCCTTCGACATTGAAGGCTTTGGTGCCCACACGGCGCGTGGCGGGCAAAGCCGCCAAAGCAGCGTCACCCGAGACAGGCTGCTCCACATCGATGAGCGAGATCACATCGATCAAGGCATCGAGCTGGGGCTTTCTGTCCGGTTGCGGCAAACTGGCGAAGTCGTCGGTCAAAACAGGCTCGATGCCCTTGTCCGAATCCAGCCCGGGCGGCATGTCCATGCCTGTCGGCTCGGTTTGCGGCTCGGCCTGACGGGGGGCATTCTTGCGTGACGTCCAGTAGTTGTAGGCCAGCACGGCCACCACGGTCAAGCCGCCGATGGCCGCCAGACTTGCTTGCAGGGAACTCATTGAATCCGCCATAACTTCCTCAGGCCACATCGGCCAATGACACTGCGGATTCCATGTCCACAGCCACGATGCGTGAAACGCCCTGCTCCTGCATGGTCACGCCAATCAACTGCTCGGCCATTTCCATGGCGATCTTGTTGTGGCTGATGAACAGGAACTGGGTCTCTTTGCCCATGCCCGCCACCAGCTTGGCATAGCGCTCGGTGTTGGCGTCGTCCAGCGGCGCGTCCACCTCGTCGAGCAAGCAAAACGGGGCCGGGTTGAGCTGAAAAATCGCAAACACCAACGCGATGGCGGTCAGGGCTTTTTCGCCACCGGACAGCAAATGGATGGTCTGATTCTTCTTGCCGGGCGGCTGCGCCAGCACCTGCACACCCGCATCCAGAATTTCATCACCGGTCATGACCAAGCGCGCATTGCCCCCGCCAAACAGCTCGGGGAACATGCGGCTGAAGTGCTCGTTCACGATCTTGAACGTGCCGCCCAGCAGCTCGCGGGTTTCGGCGTCGATCTTTCGGATCGCGTCTTCCAGCGTGTTCATCGCGTCGGTCAGGTCGGCACATTGCGAGTCGAGGAAGACCTTGCGCTCGCGCGAGGTGGTCAACTCTTCCAGCGCGGCCAGGTTCACCGGGCCCAAAGCGGTGATTTCGCGGTGGATGCGGTCAATCTCGCCCTGCAAACCCGTCACGCGCACCTGACCCGCTTCAATCGAAGCGGCCACGGCCTCCAGATCGGCTTGCGCATCAGCCAGCAACTGGGTGTATTGCTCCAGGCCCAAGCGCGCGGCTTGTTCCTTGAGTTGCAAATCGGTGATGCGCTGGCGCAGCGGGTCGAGTTCACGCTCAAACGCCACGCGGCGCTCGTCGCTGGCGCGCAGTTTGGCAGTCAGGTCGTCGTAGGCGCTGCGGCAGGCCCCCAGCGCTTGCTCACGCTCCAGCTTGATGGCCAACACATTTTGCAGGCCGGCTTGCGCGGCGGCATCGGTCAGGCGGCTGAGTTCGTCACGGGCGCGCTGCATTTCGGCGTCGATGCTGGCCACTTGTTGTTGCGCAGTTTCGATCGTGCGGTTCAGTTCGGCGCGGCGGGCGTCCAGGCTTCGCTGGGAGAACTGTGCTTCCTGGGCGCGGCGCTCCAGGCTGCGCTGCTGTTCGCGGCACTCGGCCAGCTTGCGCTCGGCCTCAATCACGCGCTCGTCCAGCTGAGCATGGCGCTCTTGCGTGTCGGCCAGCTGCATGTCCAGCTCTTCAAAGCGGGCTTCGGCCGTGACGCGGCGCTCTTGCAGCTCGTCCAGCAAGGTGTCCACTTCGGCCAGGTCGTTGTTGATTTGCTCGCTGCGGGCGCGGGTCTGGGCCACCAGCTGCGACAGGCGCAAGGTCTCGACCTGCAGCTCGTGCGTGCGCGACTGGCTTTCGCTGGCTTCGCGGCGGACGGTGATCAGGCGCTGTGAGGCATCGGCGTAGGCCGCTTCGGCACGCACCAGCGCGCTGCGGCTTTCTTCCGAAATCAGAGTCTGGGCGCGCAGCTGTTTGTCCAGGTTCTCGATTTCTTGGGCTCGGCCCAGCAAACCGGCTTGTTCGGAGTCTGGCGCATAGAAAACCACGCTGTTCAAGTCCACCGCATGACCGGCTTGCACCAACAGGGTTTCACCCGGCTGCAATTGACTGCGCCAAGCCAGAGCTTCTTCCATGCTGGGGGCGGTGTAGCAGCCTTGCAGCCAATCGGCCAGCAGTGCCGACAAGCCGGCATCGTGCAGACGCAACAACTCGGCCAAGGGCTTGCAGCCCGCAGGCAAACCACCGCGCGGCGCGGCCTTGGAGGCCACAGGTGGGCTGAAAAAAGACAATTTGGCAGGCGGCGCATCGTTTGCAAAGGCCCGCACCATGTCCAGGCGCGAGACTTCCAGGGCCGACAGGCGTTCGCGCAGAGCCGACTCCAGGGCATTTTCCCAGCCGGGTTCGATGTGGATGCGACTCCACAGGCCTTCCAGCCCGTCCATGCCGTGTTTGGCCAGCCAGGGCTTGAGTTTGCCGTCGGTGCGCACTTTTTCTTGCAGCGCCTTGAGCGCCTCAATGCGGGCGCTCAGGTCGGCCAGTCGAGCCGACTCTTCGTTCACGGCGGCTTGGCGGCTGCGGCGGTCTTCGTCCAGCGCGGGCACCTGCTCTTGCAGGTCTTGCAACCGTGCTTCAGATTCGGCGGACAGCGCTTCGGCCTCGGCCAGCTGCTCTTGCAGGTTTTGCAGGCGCGCCTCGTCGGGCGCGGCCAAGGCATTGCGGTCGGTCAGCAGCCTTTCACGGCGGTTTTCGAGTTGCCGGGATTGCTCTTCGACGTTGCGCTGGTCTGCGGCCAGCACGCCAATTTGCTGCTGCACTTGCACCACCGTGGCGCGTTGGGCGGTGGCGTCGTTTTGGGCTTTGCGCAGGGCTTCTTCCAGATCGGGCAAGGCCATGGCCTGGTCTTCCACCTGCGCGGCCAGCGTCATGCTCTGGTCTTCGGCCATGGCGGCCTGCTCGGACAAGGTTTCCAGCTCGGTCTGCGCGTCTTCGCGGCGAGTGCCCCACTGGGCGGTTTGCTCAATCAGTTGCTGCAAACGCTGTTCGGCACGCTGGCGGCCTTCCACCACAAAGCGAATTTCGGCTTCCAGCCGACCCACTTCAGCGCTGGCCTCGTACAAAGCGCCTTGCGCCTGGTTGACCTGATCGCCCGCCGCGTAATGCGCTTGGCGGATGGTTTCCAGATCGGCCTCGACATGGCGCAAATCGGCCATGCGCGACTCCAGCGCATTCACGGCCTGGTCCACGTCGGACTTCATGCGGCCTTGGTCAGCCTCGGCGTCGCGTCGTTTCAAAAACCAGAGTTGGTGCTGCTTGAGCGTGCTGTCAGCTTGCAGCGTGTTGTAACGCGTGGCCACTTCGGCCTGTTTTTCGAGCTTTTCCAGGTTGGCGTTCAGCTCGCGCAAGATGTCGTCGACCCGGGTCAGGTTCTCGCGGGTATCCGACAGGCGGTTTTCGGTCTCGCGGCGGCGCTCTTTGTATTTGGACACGCCTGCGGCTTCTTCGAGGAAAAGGCGCAGCTCTTCGGGGCGCGACTCGATGATGCGGCTGATGGTGCCCTGACCAATGATGGCGTAGGCGCGTGGACCCAAACCGGTACCGAGAAACACGTCCTGCACATCGCGGCGGCGCACCGGCTGGTTGTTGATGTAATAGCTGCTGTTGCCGTCGCGGGTCAGCACCCGCTTGACGGCGATCTCGGCAAACTGTCCCCACTGGCCGCCGGCACGGTGGTCGGCGTTGTCAAACACCAGCTCCACGCTGGCGCGGCTGGCGGGTTTGCGGGTGGTGGTGCCGTTGAAAATCACGTCCTGCATGGACTCGCCACGCAATTCAGACGCCTTGGACTCGCCCAGCACCCAGCGCACCGCGTCCATGATGTTGGATTTGCCGCAACCGTTGGGACCGACCACGCCCACCAGCTGCCCAGGCAGCAGGAAGTTGGTCGGTTCGGCAAACGATTTGAAGCCGGAAAGCTTGATGGAATTGAGGCGCACGTCGGTATCGGATCGGTTAAGGTGGGCCAGCCCAAATGGCCAACACGGTGCAAAACGTCAATGTTACCCGACAGGAATGCTGAAAAAGCCGCGCCCAGCCTGCTGAGTGCAAGGGACTGCACAACGATGGACCCCGTGAATTGCCCCGCCACAAATCCTGCCCGACGCGCTTGACGTCGATTTCGACCGTTTCATCCGGGATAATCTCGGAATGAACCCCCTTCTTGCCAAGCTGCAGCCCTACCCTTTTGAACGGCTCAAACAGCTGTTCGCCAGCGTCACCCCCAATTCGGCCTTGAAACCCATCAGTTTGGGCATCGGTGAGCCCAAACACGCCACGCCCCCCTTCATTCAGGAAGCGCTCAAAGCGGCGGTCGCCACGGGTTTGTCGGCCTACCCCGCCACCGCAGGCGAGCCCGCACTGCGCAAGGCCTGCGCCGCCTGGCTTCAAACCCGCTACAGCCTCACGCTGAACCCGGCCACCCAGGTGCTGCCCGTCAACGGCTCGCGCGAGGCGCTGTTTGCCCTGACGCAAACCGTGATCGACCCGACCCGCCCCGGCGCCACGGTCGTCAGTCCCAACCCCTTCTATCAAATCTACGAAGGCGCAGCCTTGCTGTCGGGGGCCACGCCTTATTACGTGCCCAGCGATCCGGCCCGCAACTTTGCCAACGACTGGGACAGCGTGCCCGCCGAGGTCTGGGCCCGCACCCAGCTTTTGTTCGTTTGCTCGCCCGGCAACCCCACGGGCGCGGTCATGCCGCTGTCTGAATGGGAAAAGCTGTTTGCCCTGTCGGACCAGCACGGTTTCGTGATCGCGTCGGACGAGTGTTACAGCGAGATTTATTTCCGCGAAGAAGCGCCTTTGAGCGGCCTGGAAGCCGCCCACCAACTGGGCCGCACCGATTTCAAACGCCTGATCGCCTTCACCAGCCTTTCCAAACGCAGCAATGTGCCGGGCCTGCGCAGCGGATTTGTGGCGGGCGACGCGGCCATCATCCAACAGTTTTTGCTCTACCGCACCTACCACGGCAGCGCCATGAGCCCGGTGGTGCAATCGGCCAGCGTGGCCGCTTGGGGCGACGAAGCCCATGTGGTGGACAACCGCAACCAGTACCGCACCAAGTTTGCCCAGGTCACGCCCGTGCTGGCTGAAGTGCTGGACGTGAAACTGCCCGACGCCAGCTTTTACCTGTGGGCCGGAGTGCCTGCGGGCTGGCAAGACGATGACGCGGCATTTGCCAAGGCCCTGTACGAGGCCGAAAGCGTCACGGTGCTGCCCGGCAGCTACCTGGCGCGTGACTTCAACGGTTCGAACCCCGGCCGCGGCCGCATCCGCATGGCGCTGGTGGCCGAGACTGCCGAGTGCCTCGAAGCGGCCGAGCGCATCGCCCGCTTCGTGCGCGCCCACCCTCAAAAGATGGCCCCAGGGACAAGCCCGGGGTGAAAAACTTCAGAGCAGCCCCCAACACTGTCATGCCGGACTGGATCCGGCATCCAACCCCTCACGCCCCCAAGCCATGACCACCACCTGCCACGACACTCTGCGCCTGGCCGAGCAGCTGATCTCCAAACCCTCGGTTACCCCCAACGATGCGGGCTGCCTCGACCTGATCGCCGAAGCTTTGGCCCCTTTGGGCTTTGTCTGTGAATTCATGGACTCTGGCCCGGATGATTTTCGTGTGCGCAACCTCTGGGCCAAGCGCGCTGGCAGATCGGGCCAGACCCTGGCTTTTGCGGGCCACACCGACGTGGTACCCACGGGGCCCCTCACGCAATGGGACAGCGACCCCTTCACCCCCACGCACCGCGATGGCAAGTTGTTTGGTCGGGGCGCGAGCGACATGAAAACCTCGCTGGCAGGCATGGTCGTGGCGGTGCAGGAATTCTTGGCCGCTAACCCAGATCCCGCTTTGGGCATCGCCTTCTTGCTGACCAGCGACGAAGAAGGCCCTGCGCTTGACGGCACCGTGGTGGTGTGTGAACAACTCAAAGCCCGTGGCGACGCGCCGCAGTTCTGCATTGTGGGTGAACCCACGTCGGTACAACAAACCGGCGACATGATCAAAAACGGCCGACGCGGCACGATGAGCGGTAAGCTGACCGTGAGAGGTGTGCAAGGCCACATCGCCTACCCACACCTGGCCGACAACCCCATTCACCGCCTGGCACCCGCGCTGGCCGAGCTGGTCGCGATCCGCTGGGACGAAGGCAACGCCTTCTTCCCGCCCACCAGCTGGCAAGTCAGCAACATCCATGCGGGCACCGGCGCGAGCAACGTGATCCCCGGCGACTGCGTGGTGGATTTCAACTTCCGCTTTTGCACCGAGTCCACCCCTGAAAGCTTGCAGCAGCGCCTGACGGCCGTGCTGAACCGCCATGGCCTGAAGTACGCACTGGAATGGACCATCGGCGGCTTGCCGTTTTTGACCACACCGGGCACCCTGGTGGCCGCTGTTCAAAAAGCCATCGCCGACGAAACGGGCCTGACCACCGAGCTGTCCACCACAGGCGGCACCAGCGACGGCCGCTTCATCGCGCAAATTTGCCCGCAAGTGATCGAGTTCGGCCCCCCCAACGCGACCATCCACAAGGTCAACGAGCATGTGGCGCTGGCCGACATCGCGCCGCTCAAGGCCATCTACCGCCGCACAATGGAACAACTCAACGCGGGCTTGTCCGCATGAGCGCCTTGACCCTGTCGGGGCTGATCGAGGCATCGGCCGAGCGCCTCACGCAGGCGGGCGTGGCCTTTGGCCATGGCACGCTCACCGCCTTTGACGAAGCCGTCTGGCTGGTGCTCTGGCGCCTGGGGCTGCCGCTGGACACCGATCTGGACGAGGCGGCCGATCAAGCTGTGACCGCTGAGCAACAAGCCGCTTGCGCCGCGCTGATCGAGGAACGCATCGCGACCCGCAAACCCGCCGCCTACCTGACGCAAGAAGCCTGGTTGCAAGGCGTGTCGTTTTACATCGACGAGCGCGCCATCGTGCCGCGCAGCCTGATCGCCGAAGTGCTGGCAGAAGGCACGATTGACGCCTGGCTGTCTGAGCAGACCACCCGCGTGCTGGACCTGTGTACCGGCAACGGCAGCCTGGCCGTGCTGGCGGCGCTGGCCTGGCCCGAGGTGCAAGTCACCGGGGCGGACATTTCGGATGACGCGCTGGCCGTGGCCGCCATCAACGTGGCCCGCCACGACCTGCAAGATCGCGTTCAACTGATTCACAGCGATGGCCTGTCTGCTCTACCGGGGCCGTTTGATCTGATCCTGTGCAACCCGCCTTATGTCTGCCAAGCCAGCATGGACGCGCTGCCTGACGAATACCGCGCCGAGCCGGAACTGGCACTGGCCGGTGGTGCCGATGGCATGGACTTCGTGCGCCAGCTGTTCAAAGACGCGCCATCGCGCATGAGCGAACACGCCGTGCTGGTGCTGGAAATCGGCAACGAGATCGAACACTTCATTGCGGCTTTTCCAGAGCTCGAAGTGGCCTGGCTTGACACGAGTGCGGGCGACGATCAAGTTTTACTGATCACTCGGGAAGCCCTGCTTCAGCGCCGATAATCCCAACCTCAGCACCGCAAATCGCTCCCATCCACGGAATGTCATCCCCGCGCACACGGGGATCCATGCCAGCGCAAGCAAAATACCTCTAACTCCCTGGATTCCCTGGTACGCGGGAATGACACACAACTGGCCCCTACCGGAACCCTTCCGGACAATGCTTTTTCATGATCAATCTTAAAAACGTCACCCTCCGCCGCGGCACCAAAGTGCTGCTGGACCAAGCCTCCGTCACCCTCAACCCGGGGGAGAAAGTCGGCTTGGTCGGGCGCAATGGCGCGGGCAAGTCCACCTTGTTTGCGCTGTTCAACGGCACGCTGCACGAGGACGGCGGCGACTTTGAGATGCCCAAAGCCTGGCGCATGGCGCAAGTGGCCCAGAACATGCCCGAGACCGACCAACCCGCAGCTGAGTTCGTACTGGAAGGCGACACGCGCCTGGCCGAGCTTCGCCAACGCCTGGTGGCGGCCGAGGCCAGTGGTGACGGCATGGAAATGGCCCATGTGTACACCGACCTGGCCGATGCGGGCGACCACGACGCCCTGCCCCGCGCAGAAGCCTTGATTTTGGGCTTGGGCTTTCGGGTGGACGAGCTGAACAACCCGGTCAACAGCTTCTCGGGCGGCTGGCGCATGCGCTTGCAACTGGCCCGCGCGCTGATGTGTCCCTCCGACATCCTGATCCTAGACGAACCCACCAACCACCTGGACCTAGACGCCCTGGTTTGGCTGGAAGCCTGGCTGCAGCGCTATGCGGGCACCATGATCGTGATCAGCCACGACCGGGAATTTCTGGATGCGGTGACCAACGTCACCCTGCACATCGACCACGCCAAACTCACGCGCTACGGCAGCAATTACAGCGGCTTTGAAATCTTGCGCGCCCAGCAAATGGAGCTGCAACAGGCCTCGTTTGCCAAACAGCAAGACAAGATCGCCCACCTGCAAAAGTTCATCAACCGTTTCAAGGCGCAGGCCAGCAAAGCCAAGCAGGCGCAAAGCCGGGTCAAGGCGCTGGAGCGCATGGAAAAAGTGGCTCCGCTGCTGGCCGATGCCGAATTCACCTTTGGCTTCAAGGAACCCAACAACCTGCCCAACCCAATGCTGGCCATCAGCGAGGCCAGTTTTGGTTACATCGTGGACGACGAGCCCAAAGCCATCTTGCAAGGCGTCAGCAAATCGGTGCTGGCAGGCCAGCGCATCGGCATTTTGGGTGCCAACGGCCAAGGCAAATCGACTCTGGTCAAGACCATCGCCCGCACCATGCCGCTGCTGGCCGGCACGCTGACCGAGGGCAAGGGCCTGAACATTGGCTACTTTGCGCAGCAAGAACTGGATGTGCTGCACCCGAATGACAACCCGCTGGAGCACATGATCCGCCTGGCCAAAGAGCTGGGCAGCAATGAGCCCAGCCGTGAGCAGGACCTGCGCAATTACCTGGGCACCTTCAACTTCAGTGGCGACATGGTCAAACAGGCCGTGGGCTCCATGAGCGGCGGCGAAAAAGCCCGCCTGGTGCTGGCCATGATCGTGTGGCAGCGCCCCAACCTGCTGCTGCTGGACGAGCCTACCAACCACCTGGACTTGGCCACCCGTGAAGCATTGTCGATGGCACTCAACGAGTTTGAAGGCACCGTCATGCTGGTCAGCCACGACCGCGCTTTGCTGCGCGCCGTGTGCGACGAGTTCTGGATGGTGGGTCGGGGCAAGGTCGAGCCCTTTGACGGCGATCTGGACGACTATCAAAAATACCTGCTGGAAGAATCCAAACGCCTGCGCGAAGAGGCTAAAAATGCCGTGCGCGATTTGGCTGCAGACCTGCCTGCCGCTGCCGTGGCAGCGCCTGTCATCGTCATCGCACCTGCCCCCGCAACGCCCTCAGGCACATCCGGCGTGAGCAGTGCAGAACAACGCAAACTCGATGCCCAAAAACGCCAGCAACTGGCCGCTCAAACCCGCCCGCTGAAAAAGGAACTGGAACAAAACGAGCAGCGCATGGCCAGCATCGAAGCCGAGAAAGTTGCGCTGGAACAGCAACTGAGCGCCCCCATGTCGCCAGCAGACATTGCTCAGGCAGGTCGCCGCCTCAAATCACTGACCGACGAGGCCGCCAAGCTCGAAGAACGCTGGCTTGAACTGACGCAATTGCTGGAAGAAACCGCTTGATCGGGTGATGCACATCCATGACAAAGGGGCCCATTTTCATGGGCCCCTTTGTTTTGGCATCGGACACTTTGCCACGCCCTGCCGAGGGCATGCCCAAAAAGCTTAGCCGCCGACCACCGACCAACCCGCATGCTGATCGGCCTTGTTGTTTTCGTACTCCCAGGCTGTGCCGCAGCGGTCACAGCGGTAACGGGTGATGGTCACCGGGCCATTTTCGCGCTGTTCCTTGCGGTTGGCACCCTGCACCAATTCAGCATGCCCGGGGGCCTTGCGCCAGTTGCGCTGGATGCCAGAGCAAGGCTCGCAAAGCGCCATCTTGTTCAAATCATTGTGGCTGTTCAGTTCGGAGGTCATGGCAGGGCTCTTTCGGGAATGAAAAAAGCACTTTGTACCGAGGTACAAAGTGCTTTAAATCTGGTGGGACCAGCGGGGGTCGAACCCACGACAAACGGATTAAAAGTCCGCTGCTCTACCAACTGAGCTATGGTCCCTTTGCTGCAGCATTTGCACACTGCAGCAAGACTTAAATTATAGCGTCATTTTTCTGGCTTCTGCAAACCTGCGGCTAAAAAATTCAAAACCTCAGAAGCCGCGCACATGCCAAAGGTGGCGGTGACGGTGACCACCGATCCATAGCCATGGCAATTGAGAGAGCCATCGCCGTCCACCGCGCAAGAAGCGTCTGGCGGTGCCACCGACTCACGGCTGAAAACACCTCGAACCCCCATGCGCTTGCCATCGCGGGCCGCCCCATGGTGCTTGCGCAAGCGGTAGCGCACTTGCGCCAGCAAAGGATCGTGGGTGATCGCGGACAAATCTTCGACATCCACGCGGTGTGCCAGACGCTTGCCCCCGGCTGCGCCCACCGTGACAAATCCTGTCTGGGTCTGCAGGGCCCACTGCGCCATGGCCACCTTGGCCTTGACCTGGTCACAGGCATCGATCACGGCATCGGGCTGGGCGGGCAGCAAGTCGGGCCAGTTGTCCGGACTGACAAAGTCATCCACCGCATCCACCTGGCACTCGGGGTGGATCAAGGCGATGCGCTCGCGCATGGCCTGCACCTTGGCTTGCCCGGTGGTGGTGGTCAGCGCGTGGATTTGCCGGTTGATGTTGGATTCGGCAATGTGGTCCATATCGATCAGCGTCAAGCGGGCGATGCCACTGCGTGCCAAGGCTTCAGCCGCCCAAGACCCCACACCACCAATGCCGGCGACCACCACATGTGCCTCGCGTATGCGCTTCGCACCCGACATGCCGTACAAGCGCTGCAATCCCCCAAAACGGCGATCTTCGTCCATCGTGTTCATGCCATGGCCTCGGCACGGCGCATCTGCCATCGCAATGCCAGCCACGCCCCGAGCACGATGCCGCACACCGCCAGCATGCTGCCCCAACTGAGTGTGGACAAGCCTGACAAACCTTGTCCGAAAGTGCATCCCATCGCCATGACACCGCCCACGCCCATCAAGGCCCCGCCCAACAAATGCAAGACCAAATCGGATGTTTGCGTGAAACCTTCCCAGCGAAAAGAACCCTCTGACCGCGCACTGAGCCAGGTGCCCAGCAGCAGTCCGGGTACAAGGATCATGCCCAAAGTGACACGTTTGCTGCCATCGCTGAAATACATCAGGGCATCCCACCACATGGCGACCGGAGCCGTCATGCTGATGGCCTCCATGCGCCCGCTTGCTGTGGCCAGATACACGGACTCCAGCGTTTCCGGGTGCTCGGGCACAAAGCCCAGAACACCACTGACCCACCACAAAGCCACCACCACGGCCCCGCCCCCCAAGCCTGGCAACCAGTGCCCACTTTGCCGGAACCGGGCATCGCTGAACACCCAAACCAGCAAGGCCATGGACACAAGCAAAGCGGTCAGCCCACTCGCGACATTCAAGGACCATCCACCCCAGTGCATGACCCACTGTCCCATGAAAGCGCCATGATTCAAAGACAAGCTGACGGGGTCGAGGTAGTGAACACGCCACACAGCGGGCAAACCCCGCATGGCAGCCAACGCTGCGATCCCCATGGCCATGAGGACCACCAGCGATTTCAAATTACCCGCCCCCAGACGGGTCAGGGATTTGCTGACGCAGCCTGAAGCCAGCACCATGCCCGTACCGAAAAAAGTTCCGCCCAAGACCAAGGAAAGGACATTCAGTTGTGTGGAGGCATACACGGTGTTAAGGGGAGACAGCCATCCCAGCCAGGTCATGCCACCGAATCCAGCCACCGCCACCGCCACGGCCAAGACCCACTGCCGCAAGCGTGTGGTGTCACCCATCACGAAAAGATCACTGAGCGCGCCCATGGCGCAAAAATGGCTGCGGTGAAGCAAAGCACCGACCAGCAAGGCCAACAAAAAGGAAAGACCCAAAACCAACAGGCTTTGGGTCTGCAAAGCAGCCAGGGTGATCACAGTGGCGAGCCCTTAGCGCAAGCGGGCCAAGCGATCGCGTGCTGTCGCTGCAGTTTCCGATGCGGGGTAGGATTTCACAAGATCGTCCAAGGTCTTGCGTGCGCCCTTGAGGTCTTTCAATTCGATCTGTACATTCGAGATGGCCAGCATGGCTTCGGGCGCGCGAGGATGCACAGGGGCAACACTCAGCATTTGCTGAAAATTGGCCATCGACTCTTTGTAGGATTTGGTCGCGTACTGCGCATTGCCCAGCCAGAACAAAGCTGATGGCAGATACCCGCTTTGTAGATAGCGTTGAACAAATCTGGACAAGCTGTTTTGAGCCGCGACAAAATCCCCTTTTCGGAACACCTCCATGGCCGCTTCGAAGTCGCGCTTTTCCGCGGGGTCGGCCATGAATTCACGGCCATCGACCGAGACCTTGAGCGGTTCAAAACGACGCAAGCGTTCCTCCAATTCCGATTGCGCATCTTTTTGGAAAAGTTGAACGTCTTTCAAACGAAGTTGCACATCAGAGACGTCCCGCGCCAAACGCTCCTGGGAACCTCTGCTTTGCGACAGCTCGGATTTCAAGGCATCAATCTGGGTTTGAAAATCCAGCAAGGCGCGACGCAGAGCCGCATTTTCATCACCCAGCGATTTGATACTGCTTTGCGTTTGGTCCAGCCGCTGACGCAAATCCAGAATGGCTCTGCGCGCCTCATCGTCTCCGAAAAGTGCGGCATGTGCCGAGCCCATCAGGCCAGCAAGGCTCAGCGCCAGACCCAAGCGGGTCAGGCACCGTGCGGTGTTCAAACGCGTACTCATGGCGATCAATAACGGATTTCGACGCGGCGGTTTTTGGCCAAGTCGGCTTCAGAGCTGCCGGTGGCGGCAGGTTTTTCCTTGCCATAACTGACCGCTTCAAGCTGGTTGTCGGACACACCCAACAGGGTCAGGGCCTGACGAACCGCTTCTGCGCGTTTTTGGCCCAAGGCCAGGTTGTATTCACGGCCGCCGCGCTCATCGGTGTGGCCTTCCAGATTGGCTTTGCGTTGCTTGTTGGCCTGCAAAAAACGGGCATGGTTTTCAATCACTGGCCTTGCATCGGCGCGAACCACGAAGCTGTCGTAGTCAAAGAAGACCACATGCTCAACACCCACCGGGCCGATGCCATTGCTGGATTTTTCGGCGACCACACTGGACACACCGCTTTGCGCACCCGAACCGACCCCTTGAACATTGACGCCCGAGGACGTGGCGGACTTGTCTTCAACCGGTACATCGTCCAGTTTCACGCCTGAAGCGCAACCCGCCAACAAGGCCGAAAAAAACAAAGCCATCCAAATTTTCTTGCTCATAACTCACCTTTACTAAAGAAACAATTTCAAAAACTCATTTTCGCATGGGTCCCCAGTGGGGTTCGCGGATATCTCCACCCTGTCCTGCCAAACGGGCTCGAATGCGACCATCGAGTGACGTGGTCATCAGGGCCTCTTGTCCGCGCAATACCGTGGCATACATGATCATGCGGCTGTTGGCGGCAAAGCTGGGCCGTTCATCGGCGGAGGTATCGGTCAATGCCGTGACCTGACCGGAGTTCACATCCATCAACTGGAGTGTGAACCCGGCACCGCCGCGTGAAACATAAGCCAACCAGCGGCCATCGGGGCTGATGGCGGGTGAAATGTTGTAACTGCCTGCAAATGTGACGCGCTCAGCAGGCCCGCCTTGGGCGGGCATGCGGTAAATCTGCGGACTGCCGCCCCGGTCGCTGACGAAATAAAGTGCTGTGCCATCGGCAGAAAAAACCGGCTCGGTATTGATGCTGCCTTGGGTCAGACGACGCGGCTCCGCGCCTGTCAAGTCCACCCGGTACAACTGCGAGCCGCCATCGCGGCTGAGCGTAGCCACCAGCGATCGGCCATCCGGTGCCCAAGTGGGCGCACTGTTGGAGCCTTTGAAGTTGGCCACCACGCGCCGCTGACCACTGGCCAATTCATGCACATAAACCACCGGTTTGCGTGACTCAAACGACACATAAGCGAGCTGAGTGCCGCTGGGCGACCAGGAAGGGGAAATGATCGGCTCGGGGCTGCTGAGCGCAGATTTGGCGTTTTCGCCGTCAGAATCCGCAATCCACAAGGTGTAGCGCCCAGCCGCCTTGGTGACGTAGCTGATGCGCGTGGCAAACACACCGGGCGTGCCCGTGAGTTGCTGGTACACCCAGTCGGCCACCCGATGCGCAGACAAGCGCAAGTCAGGGGCCAACACCGTGTCACGGAAATCGGCTTTTTCCTGGCCTTTGACCACATCCCACAAGCGGGCCCGCACATCGTAACGGCCATCGGCCAGACGGGTCACTGACCCGGCCACCAAAGCCTCAGCCGATTGCGATCGAAAGGCAGACCAGTCGGGGCGGCTCATTTCATCGAGCGCAGTGCTGACAGCACTCAAGGCTTTGAACTGGCCGCTGCGCTCCAGATCGGCCTGCACAATGCCCGCGATTTTTTGAAGTGCCGAAGCCTCACCTTTGAAGGGGGCAATGACCACCGGCAACTGGGTCATGCCCACACCGGACACTTCAACACGAAATTGCGCCCAGGCCGGCAAAGTCAAGCCCAAAAGAAGCAGCAACTTGAACAGAGAAAACACCCTCCATGAGGGGCTGAAGAACAAGGTTGTAGGCATCAGCAATGTGTCAGCAGGTAAAAACCTTGATCGTACACCGTAGGGCTGGGCTTTTGACAAGCCTAGTCGCGGTCACACAGCGAATATGGGCCCAGCTTTGGCCTGCGCTTGAGCACATCCCGGAGGAGGGTGTCAGCTTGCTTACAATCTCGGAACACATGTCTTCTCAGCCACCCACGCCAGCCGCCACACCGCAACAAAGCAGCATCCGCCAGCGTCTGGTGCGCTTGGCGCCTTATTTTGCGAAACAGCGCTCGGTTTGGGTACTGGCCATCGGAGCCACTTTGGTGGCGGCCTTGACCGAACCTTTGATCCCGGCTTTGTTCCAGCCCTTGCTGGACAACGGCTTCACCCAGAATAAATTGCCCTTGTGGTCGATTCCCCTGGTGGTGGTCGGATTGTTCAGCTTGCGGGGCTTGGCCCACTTTCTGGCGCAATATGCCTTGGCACGCGTGACCAACGATGGCATGGAAAAACTGCGCAGCGACCTGTTCGGCAAATTGATCCGGGCAGACCTGTCCTTGTTCAGTCGTCAATCGGCCAGCGCCTTGTCCAACACCGTGGTGTACGAGGTGCAAACGGGCGCATCCCAACTGGTCTCAGCCCTGATCGGCTTGTCGCGCGATGGCTTCACCCTGTTGGCCCTGATTGCTTATCTGATGTGGCTCAATTGGCAACTCACCCTGGTGGTGTTCACGGTGGCACCGGGACTGAGCTGGATCATGAAGGTCCTCTCACGCCGTCTTTACCGCTTGACCAAGGAAAGCCAGCAGGCCACCGACGACCTGGCCTATGTGGTGGAAGAGAACGTGCTGGCTCACCGCATGGTGCGACTGCATGGTGCCCAGGACCAACAGACAGAGCGCTTCAATACGCTGGGTCAAAAATTGCGGCGTCTGGCCCTGAAATCCACGGCGGCATCGGCGGCCATGACGCCGCTGACGCAGATCATGGCGGCCATTGCCTTGTCTTTGGTTTTGGTGATTGCCCTGATGCAAAGCCGCGAAGCGGCCTCGGGCGCGACCGTGGGTGGTTTTGTGGCCTTCATCACCGCGATGCTCATGCTGATTGCGCCCATCAAACGACTGGCCGATGTGGCCAACCCCATCACACGGGGCCTGGCCGCCCTGGAGCGTGGGCTGGCCTTGATGCACGACGCGCCCGAAGAAAGCCAGGGGCAGCACAGTACGGCCAGGGCCAATGGTGCCATCGAATGGCAAGGCGTGAGCCTGCGGTTCGACCCCGAGGGCGAACCGGCATTGGCCAACATTGAGCTGAGCGTGCGACCCGGGGAAACCGTGGCCCTGGTGGGCACATCGGGTGCAGGCAAAACCACCCTCATCCAACTGTTGCCGCGCTTTTTGAACCCCAGCAGCGGACAGGTGCTTCTGGATGGTGTGCCTCTGCCGCAATGGCAACTGCACAGCTTGCGCAGACAGCTGGCCATGGTCAGCCAGGACGTGGTGATGCTCAACGACAGCCTGGCAGCCAATGTGAGCCTGGGACAGCTGCCCGATCTGGAAAAAGTTCGTCAATGCCTTCAAGCGGCCAATCTGTGGGCGCATGTGCAAACCCTGCCCCAGGGCATGGACACGCGGCTGGGCCACAACGCCAGCCAACTCTCGGGCGGGCAACGCCAGCGCCTGGCGATTGCACGGGCCTTGTACAAGGACGCGCCGATCCTGATCCTTGACGAAGCCACTTCGGCGCTGGACAACGAGTCCGAGCGTCTGGTGCAAGACGCCCTGCAAAAACTCATGCAGGGCCGCACCACCTTGATCGTGGCGCACCGCCTGTCCACCATCGAACATGCCGACCGGGTCATCGTGATGGAACGCGGCCGCATCGTGGAGCAAGGCGAACCCGCCGAATTGCTGGCGCGCGGCGGTGCTTACACCCGGCTTCACCACCGGGGCGAATGGACCAGTCCGCCAACCGATCCGGACGATCAGACCAAGCTGCCGGATTGATCGCCCTCAGAGCAGGACGATGTCGTACTGCTCTGGCCCCATGGAGGCCTCGACCTGCAGCGAAATCGGCTTGGCAATGAAGTCCGACAAGCCCGCCAGGTGCTGGCTTTCTTCGTCCAGCAGCAAATCAATCACCGCCGATGTGGCCACGATGCGGAACTCGCGGGGGTTGAACTGGCGCGCTTCGCGCAGGATTTCCCGCAGGATGTCGTACACCACCGAGCGCGGCGTTTTGACGATGCCCTTGCCCTCACAGCTCGGGCAGGGTTCGCACAGCATGTGGGCCAAGGACTCGCGGGTGCGCTTGCGCGTCATCTCCAGCAAACCCAGCGAAGAAAACCCGCCCGCCATGGTTTTGACGCGATCGCGCGCGAGCTGTTTGCGGAACTCGGCCAGCACCGCCTCCTGGTGCTCGGGGCGGGCCATGTCGATGAAGTCGGCGATGATGATGCCGCCCAGATTGCGCAGGCGAAGTTGCCGGGCAATGGCCTGGGCAGCCTCCAGATTGGTCTTGAAAATCGTGTCTTCGAAATTGCGCGCGCCGACATAGCCGCCCGTGTTCACGTCCACCGTGGTCAGGGCCTCGGTCTGGTCGATGATCAGGTAGCCACCCGATTTGAGGTCCACCCGGCGGCCCAGCGCCTTGGCAATCTCTTCGTCAATCGCGTACAGGTCAAAGATGGGGCGCTCGCCTTTGTACAGCTGCAAGCGCTCGGCCGCTTTGGGCATGAACTCCAGGCCAAAGGCCTGCAGCTTGCCAAACTGCTCTTGCGAATCGATGCGGATGCTTTGCGTGGCCTCGCCCACCAGGTCGCGCAGCACGCGCTGCAACAGCGTCAGGTCCTGGTGCAGCAAAGAGGCGGGGGGCAAGCGCATCGATGCTTCCTTGATGCGCGCCCAGGTCTTGCGCAGGTAGGCGATGTCGTCCTGCAACTCCTCGTCGCTGGAGTCTTCGGCATTGGTGCGCAAGATGAAGCCCCCCCCTGCAGGCCCCACCAGGGCTTGCACGCGCTTGCGCAGTGCATCGCGCTGCTCAGCCGGTATTTTTTGCGACACGCCAATGTGGTCGTCTTGCGGCAAGAACACCAAATGGCGACCCGCGATGCTGATTTGCGTCGACAGACGCGCACCCTTGGTGCCCATGGGGTCCTTGATCACCTGCACCATGATGGCGCGGCCCTCGAACACCTGCTTTTCAATCGGCACCAGCGGCTGGCCAGTTCGGGCGTTTGCCGCCTCGCCTTCGGCGTGTTTTTGCCAGACATCGGCCACATGCAAAAAGGCCGCCTTATCAAGACCGATGTCGATGAAAGCCGATTGCATGCCGGGTAGCACGCGGGCCACTTTGCCCAGGTACACATTGCCCACCAGACCGCGCTCGAGCGTGCGCTCGACATGCAACTCTTGCACCGCGCCAAATTCGACCACCGCGACCCGGGTTTCCTGAGGCGACCAATTGACCAAAATATCTTGTTGCATGGAGGGCATCAAATAGGGGGAAAAATGAACACAACACACCGCTGCGGCGCAGCGCCGCGTCAGGAACACACATTCAGCAGCGCACGCCCAAGGACCGCAGCAAGGCTGCCGTCTCAAACAGCGGCAAACCCATGATGCCCGAATAACTGCCCCGGATCTGTTCAATATGGGCAGCCGCCCTGCCCTGCACCCCGTAGGCTCCGGCCTTGCCCATGGGCTCACCGCTGGCCACGTAGGCCTTGATCTGCGCGAGCGTCATGGGCGCAAAGCGCACCCAGGACTCGGACACGACCGCCACCCGCTTGTGGCCCTTTTGCGCGGCCACCGCCGTCAACACGCGGTGGCTTTGGCCCGCCAAGCGCTGCAAAATGCGCACCGCATCGGCCTGGTCGGCCGGTTTGCCCAAAATTTCCCGGCCAAGGCATACCGTGGTGTCGGCGCACAGCACGGGTGCCGCAGGCAGGCCCTGGCGCTTCAAGCGCTGCACCGCGGCATCGAGTTTGAGGCCGGTGACCCGCGCCACGTAGCGCGCTGGCGCTTCGGCGCCTCGCACGGCTTCCAGCGACTCGGCATCTTCCTCAGGCCCGGCCAACAAAAGTTTGTGGGCCACACCGATTTGGTCCAGCAGTTGGCTGCGCCGGGGGCTTTGGGAGGCAAGATAGATGAAGTCGCTCATTCGCGGTGATACGGGTGGTTGGCGTTGATGGACCAGGCGCGGTAGAGCTGCTCGATCAACAGCACCCGGGCCATGGCGTGGGGCAAGGTCATGTCAGACAAACGGATGCGCTCGTGCGCGGCTTGCCGGAATTCGGGCTCCAAACCATCGGGGCCACCAATCACCAGCGCCACATCGTCGCCACCCAACTGCCAACTGGTCAGGCGTGTGGCCAAGGCCTGGGTGGTGAGGTTGGTGCCGCGTTCGTCGAGCACCACGATGCGGGTGCCCCGCGGAATGGCCGCTTCGATGCGCTGGCGCTCGGCGGCATACAGCGTTGGCAGGGTTTTGGAGCCTCGGGGCTCGGTTTTCACCGCCTTGAGCTCGACCTTGAGCTCAGGCGGAAAGCGTTTGGCGTAGTCGTCCCAGGCGGTCTGAGCCCAGTCAGGCACGCGCAGGCCGACCGCAACGATCAGCAGCTTCATGCAGGATCAATCGGCTTTGCGGCGGGTCGCAGCTTGCACCGCCTTGCGGGCGGGTGCTTTTTTGGCGGCCGTTTTGCTGGCCGCTTTGGCGGCGGGTTTGGCCGAAGGCTTGCCCACCGTTTTCACCGTGGGCTTGCTGGTGGCCGACTTGGCTGCCGTCTTTGCGGGCGTTTTAGCTGGCGCTTTGGCCGCTGGCTTGGCGGTCTTGGCGGGTGCCTTCAAGGCGGGTTTGGCTTTGGCTGCAGGCTTGGCAGCGGTCTTTTTGACGGCTGGCGCTTTGGTGGTCGCTTTTTTGGCCACCGAGTTCTTGATGTGGCCTTTGACCTCGGCGGTGGCGACGGGCTTGGGGGCACCGAACTTCAGACGCACAGGCGTGCCGCCCCAGATTTCTTCGAGGTTGTAATAAGTGCGGATGGTCGGCTGCATGACGTGCACCACGGCTGGACCGCAATCCACAATGATCCACTCGCCGTTGTCTTCGCCTTCGATGCGCGGCTTGCCAAAGCCCGCTTGGCGCACTTTGTCACGCACGCTGGCGGCCAAGGCCTTGGTCTGCCGGTTCGAGGTGCCCGAGGCAATGATGACCCGCTCAAACAGCGAGGACAGGTGCTCGGTGTCAAACACCTGGATCTCTTGGGCCTTGACGTCCTCAAGCGCGTCCACAATGGCCCGCTGGAGTTTTTGAATGTCTTTTTTTGCGGCGTTTTCGGTCATCAATAGGGCCTGTAAAGGTGGTGTTCGAGAATATAGCGCTCAACAGCGGGGGATACCAGACCGGTCAGGGCCTGCTGTGTGGCCGCCAGCACACGGATGTCCGTGGCACTGTGAGGCATCAGCGGCATGTCCAGAGAGCGAATGCGCGCCTGCAGCGTGTCAAAAAGGGATGGGGGTGAGTGTGCTGTTCGCGAATCTTCGTTCCAAGCACGCACAGCCGCATCACGGCCTGCGGCGCAAATTATAGCGATGCGGGCAATTTCACCGATTTGGTGCCAGGATGGCAGGGATCGCCGCTGGTCATCGCCCAGCAGCAAATACAGCTGCGCCTGCGGGTATTCGGTCTGCAGTTCGCGCAAGGTGTCCACCGTGAAGCTGGGGCCGGTGCGGTGGATTTCGCGCTCGTCCACCAACACGGCAGGCACATGGGCAAAGGCCAATCGGGTCATGGCCACACGGTGCGCGGCCTCCGACAGCTGGCGCGGTTTGTGCCAAGCCTCGCCCGTGGGCAAGACGTGTACCTGCTGGAGTTGCAGCTGCACAATGGCCGCCTCGACCAAGGCCACATGCGCCAGATGCGGCGGATCGAAAGCCCCGCCAAAAACACCGACGCGCTGCACATCGGCCTTTGCGTTCGGCATCGCAAGCGGCAGACTCAAACCCAATCCCTTGGCACCAGAAAGTGGCTCAGCAATCGCGCCTCGGGCGAACCTGGCTCGTCCTGGCGCTGGTAAGACCAGCGCACTTCGGGCGGCATGGACAAGAGGATCGACTCGGTGCGACCGCCCGACTGCAAACCAAAATGGGTGCCACGGTCCCAGACCAGGTTGAACTCCACATAACGGCCCCGGCGGTAGAGCTGGAAGTCGCGCTCGCGCTCGCCGTAGGGCGTGTCCTTGCGGCGCTGCACGATCGGCATGTAGGCGGTCAACAAGGCATCGCCCACACTTTGCAACATGGCAAAGCTTTGGCCCATGCCGAGGTCGGAAAAGTCATCAAAAAAGATGCCGCCCACGCCGCGCTGCTCATGCCGGTGCTTGTTGCAGAAATAGTCGTCGCACCAGGTCTTGAAGCGCGGGTGCAAGCCTTCACCAAACGGGGCCAATGCGTCCTTGCAGGTCTGGTGGAAATGCACCGCGTCTTCGTCAAAACCGTAGTAAGGCGTCAAGTCCATGCCACCGCCAAACCAGGCCACGGGTGCCCTGCCCTCGGGCTTGGCCGCGATCATGCGCACGTTCATGTGCACCGTGGGCACATAGGGGTTGCGCGGGTGAAAGACCAGCGACACACCCATGGCCTCAAAGGCCGAGCCCGCCAGCTCGGGGCGGTGCTGAGTAGCCGATGGCGGCAACTGCGGGCCCGTCACATGCGAAAAGCCGCACCCGGCCCGCTCGAACACCGGACCACCTTCCAGGATTTGCGTGATGCCATTGCCCTGAAGTTTTTCACCCGGGTCTTTTTGCCAGGCATCGGTCAGGAAAGGGGTGCCATCCAGCGCCGTCAAGGCCCCGGTGATGCGGGCTTGCAGGCCCACCAGGTAGTTTTTGACGGTGCCGAGTTCAAAGGGGGTGCTCATGGTGGGTAGGAACGTTAAAGGGTTTCAAGAAGTTGTCGTGGTCTGGTGCGGCGGCGCTGTCTGGGCAGGGCTCCATGGCAGGATGGGGCCCATCTGGTGCACATGAAAGCCCTCAACGCCTGCAAAGACTTGGGCCATGTGGGCGTAATCCTGCTCCACATGTCCGGTGAGATCGTAAAAATCAACCACGCTGAAACGGCGCTGACCCCAGTCCAGTTTGACCAAGGCCAAGGGCACCTGCGCGCCCAGGGCCAGCTGGTAAAAGCCGCTGCGCCAACCCGGGGTGTGGCTGCGCGTACCCTCGGGTGCCAAGCCGAGCCAGAGCAACTGGTCTTTTTGCTTGTGCTGCTCAAACACATGCACCATTTGCCCCACCACGCCCCTGGACGAGCTGCGGTCGATCGGGATACCACCCACCCAGCGCATCCAGGTGCCCACTACAGGCCAGGTGAACAGCGAATCCTTGCCCCAAAAGTGCGCCGGAATGCCCAGCGCCCATTTGGCCAACATGCCGATCGGGAAATCCCAGTTGCTGGTGTGCGGGTACACAATGGCCACGCCCTGACGGGCAGGAAAGCCCTCAAAGTCCAGACGCCAACCGAGCAACTTCAAAATCCAGCGGGCCAGACGAGAGCCCTTGAACGTCACAGGATGTCGGCTTGTCGTGCTCATGAGGGCGGCGGTCCGGTGTTTTCAGTTTTTGATGGCGCGGTAACCAATGTCTTTGCGCATCTGCATGCCGTCAAAGGCAATCGGGCTGGCGGTCTGGTAAGCCTTTTGCTGCGCCTGCTTGACCGAATCGGCCAGCGCCGTGACACACAACACGCGCCCACCAGAAGTGAGGATTTGTCCATCCTTTTCAGCCGTGCCCGCATGGAACACCATGGCATCGTCGCTGTCCTTGGGCAAGCCCGTGATGACATCGCCCTTACGCGGGTTCATCGGGTAAGCGGCTGCGGCCATGACCACACCCAGGGCCACGCGGCGGTCCCAGTCCATCTCCAGCTTGTCCAGACCTTCCGAGGTGGCTGCCAGCAAGACGTCCAGCAAATCCGACTTCATGCGCATCAGGATCGGCTGGGTCTCGGGGTCGCCCATGCGGCAGTTGAACTCCAGGGTTTTGATGCGGCCTTGCGGGTCAATCATCAGGCCTGCGTACAAAAAACCGGTGTAGGTGATGCCGTCTTTTTCCATGCCCCGGATGGTGGGCAGGATGACTTCGCGCATGGCACGGGCATGCACCTCGGCCGTAACCACAGGTGCGGGCGAGTAAGCGCCCATGCCGCCGGTGTTGGGGCCTTGGTCGCCGTCTTGCAGGCGCTTGTGGTCCTGGCTGGTGGCCAGAGCTGCCACATTCTTGCCGTCGCACAGCACCATGAAGCTGGCTTCTTCACCTTGCAAAAATTCTTCGATGACCACGCGCGCGCCACCTGCGTTGTGCGCCACGCCCAGCGTGTTGTCCAGCAGCATGAAGTCAATCGCTTCGTGGGCCTCGGCCAGCGTCATGGCCACCACAACGCCCTTGCCTGCGGCCAAGCCATCGGCCTTGACCACAATGGGCGCGCCTTGGCGGTCCACATAGGCGTGGGCCAGGGTCGCGTCGGTGAAGGTTTCAAACTCGGCCGTGGGAATACCGTGGCGCTGCATGAAGGCTTTGGAAAACGCCTTGGAGCTTTCCAGCTGGGCCGCAGCCTGGGTGGGGCCAAAAATACGCAAGCCATGCGCCCGGAAATCGTCCACGATGCCGGCAGCCAAAGGGGCTTCCGGCCCCACCAAAGTCAGTCCGATGTTGTTGTCGATGGCCCACTGGCGCAGCTGTGTCAAATCCGTGATCGGCACATTGATCAGGTTGGGGTCTCGGGCGGTGCCACCGTTGCCGGGGGCCACATAAACCTGCTGAATCTTGGACGACTGCGCCATTTTCCACGCCATGGCGTGCTCACGGCCACCACTGCCGACGATCAATACTTTCATCAAACTTCCTTATTCTTCGATTTCGGCGTTGTGGAACACGTTCTGAACATCGTCCAGATCTTCCAGCACATCCAGCAATTTCTGCATTTTGACCGCATCTTCACCCGTGAGCGAAATGCTGTTTTCCGCCCGCATGGTCACTTCGGCCATGTCGGCCACCAAACCGGCCGCCTCCAGCGCGTTTTTCACGGCTTCAAAATCGGCGGGCGAGGTCAAGACCTCAATGGCCCCTTCCTCGTCGGTGATCACGTCCTCGGCCCCGGCTTCCAGAGCCACTTCCATGACTTTGTCCTCGCTGGTGCCCGGCGCAAAAATCAGCTGACCGCAGTGCTTGAACTGGAACGCCACCGAACCTTCGGTGCCCAGGTTGCCACCGTGCTTGCTCAGCGCGTGGCGCACTTCGGCCACGGTGCGCACCCGGTTGTCGGTCATGGTGTCCAAAATGATGGCCGCGCCACCAATGCCATAGCCCTCGTAGCGGATCTCCTCGTAACTCACCCCTTCCAGGTTGCCGGTGGCCTTGTCCACATTGCGCTTGATGGTGTCGGCAGGCATATTGGCCGCTTTGGCCTTCTCGATGGCCAAGCGCAGACGTGGATTGGCGCTGACATCACCGCCTCCGGTGCGCGCAGCCACCATGATTTCGCGCACCACCCGGGTCCAGATACGTTGTCTTTTTTCGTCTTGTCTGCCCTTGCGGTGCTGAATATTTGCCCATTTACTGTGGCCAGCCATCAGAAATTCCTTGAATGTTGATTTAACCTAGAGCCTGAATTTTACTTTTCATGACCAAGGGAACTCAAAAATGGCTGAACCAATGTTGATGGCCCAAAATGCCCAGGCTCAATGCCACCTGCTGCCGGGCCTGGCCAACCGCCACGGGCTGATCACCGGCGCCACCGGCACCGGCAAAACCGTGACCCTGCAAACCCTGGCCGAAAACTTCTCACGGCTTGGCGTGCCGGTCTTCATGGCTGACGTTAAAGGCGATCTGACCGGCATCAGCCAGGCCGGCAAAATCGGCGAAAAGCTGGCCAGCGTGCTCCAGGACCGAGGCCTCAGCCTCCCGGAACCCATGGCTTGCCCCACCACTTTGTGGGACGTGTTTGGCGAGCAAGGCCATCCAGTGCGCGCCACCATCTCGGACATGGGGCCCTTGCTGCTGACGCGCATGCTGGGCCTGAACGACACCCAAGCGGGCGTGCTGAACCTGGTGTTCAAGATCGCCGACGACAACGGTTTGCTGCTGCTGGACATGAAAGACCTGCGGGCCATGCTGCAGTACGTGGGCGACAACGCCAAGCAGTTCACCACCGAGTACGGCAACATCAGCGCCGCCAGCATCGGGGCCATCCAGCGCGGTCTGGTGCAAATTGAAAGCCAGGGAGGCGACCAGTTTTTTGGTGAGCCCATGCTCAACATCGAAGACTTCATGCAAACGGACGCTCAAGGCTTGGGGGTGGTGAACATCCTCACCGCCGACAAGCTGATGAATTCGCCGCGCCTGTACGCCACCTTCTTGTTGTGGATGCTTTCAGAGCTGTTCGAGCAGTTGCCTGAGATTGGGGACCCTGAAAAGCCCAAACTGGTGTTCTTTTTTGATGAGGCCCATCTGCTTTTCAAGGATGCGCCACTAGCCCTCGTTGAGCGCATCGAACTGGTGGTGCGTCTGGTGCGCTCCAAAGGGGTTGGGGTGTATTTCGTGACCCAAAACCCGCTGGACATCCCGGACAGCATCCTGGGTCAGCTGGGTAACCGCGTGCAGCACGCCCTGCGCGCCTTCACCCCCCGAGACCAAAAAGCGGTAGCCGCCACGGCCCAGACCATGCGCCCCAAAGCGGGCCTGGACATCGAAGCGGCCATCACCGAGCTGGGCGTGGGTGAAGCCTTGGTGAGCCTGCTGGACGCCAAAGGCCGCCCCAGCGAAACCGAGCGTGTGTTTGTGTTGCCCCCAGCCAGCCAACTGGGGCCGATCACCCCAGAGCAACGCCAGGCCTTGCTGAAAAATTCGCTGGTGGCAGGTGTGTACGAAACCACGCAAGACCGAGAGTCGGCTTATGAAAAGCTCAAGACCGCAGAGGCCACGAACCCGCCCAGCGGCTCGGGCCATCCAGCGTCAGTCAACAGCGCAGACTCTGGCTTGATGGGCACCGTGTCAGACTTCATCTTTGGTTCTACGGGGCCACGTGGCGGTCAACGCGATGGCGTCGCGCAAATGGTGATCAAAAGCGCTGTGCGCACCATGGGGTCCAGCATTGGCAGGGAGATTGTGCGTGGTGTGCTCGGTGGTATTTTGGGCAGCAACAAGCGCAAACGCTGAAGAAAACGGACGCACAGGCCTTCAGCGCACCGCTCCAGCCGCGAACAAGGCCTCGACCCCCTCAACCGTGCGGCCCAGATCGGCCAGGATCGCGCGGGTGTGTTCCCCCAAATGCGGTGCCAGGCGATTCGGGTCAGCCGCTTGCTGGTCAAAGCGAGCCGCCGCACGCGGGGCGCGCACACGGCCCAATCCCGGGTAATCCGACTCCATCAGGCTTTCGTTGTGCTTCACCTGGGGGTCATCGGCCAAATCGGCCTTGAAATTCACATGCCCGACCGGCACGCCTTCTGCGGCCAGGCGATCGACAAATGGCCGCACGTGTTGCTCGGCTGCGATGGGTTCGAGGACCGCACGCCAAACATCGATGTTGTCCCTTCGCAGCAGCATGTTGGCAAAGCGCGGGTCCTGCATCAGCTCGGGCTTGCCAAACACACGGCAGATGCCCGCAAACTCTTCATCTTGCGGCGCGATCATGGCAAACCAGCCGTCCTTGCAGCGCCAAAGCTTTTGCCGAGCGCCAAACTCCGGCACGGGTGCGGGCGGGTTGTCCAGCAGGCTGTGGTTGTAGAGCGCTTCGGGCCACAAAAAAGACAAGCCAGCATCCAGCATGGACAGCTCGATGCGGCAGCCCTCGCCGCTCGCGTGACGACCATGCAGCGCCGCTGTGATGGCCTGAGCAGCTGTGAGCGCGGTGATCTTGTCGCACATCAGGGTCTGCAACAGCCGAGGCTCTTGTGTATCGGGGTCAGGGTGCGCATCGGCAAAACCCGACACCGCCTGGATGACCGGGTCGTACACGCGGTAGCCCGAATAAGGACCGGTTTGGCCAAAGCCACTGATGGACAGGTAAACGATGCGCGGGTTCCAGGCCTTGACCTGCTCGTAGCCAAAGCCCAAACGCTGCATGGCGCCGGGCCGGAAGTTTTCCACCAGCACATCGGCTTTTTCGGCCAACTCTCGCAAAATGGACCGAGCCGCTTCTTGTTTGAGGTCCAGCACGATGGAGCGCTTGCCCCGGTTGATGGTGGCGAACAGCGAAGTCATGTCCCCCTTGATCGGGCCGACACGGCGCGTCAGGTCACCGCCTTGCGTTTCGACTTTGATGACGTCAGCGCCTTGATCGGCCAGGATGCCCGTGGCCATGGGGCCGGACACCACGGCAGACAAGTCAAGGATGCGGACGCCGGACAGAGGTGCTTGCATGGGGTTTCCTTGGGTGAGCGTTTAGGCGGGGCTACAGGCCACGCGCCACGATCTCTTTCATGATTTCATTGCTGCCGCCATAAATGCGGGCCACACGGGCATCGACCCAGGCGCTGCCAATGCCGCCATCGGCCATGAAGCCGGTGCCGCCATGCATTTGGAGCAGTTCATCGAGCAACTGGTTTTGCATTTCAGAGGCATTGAGTTTGGCCATGGCGGCCCGCTCGGCATCCAGTTCACCGCGAAGGTGACGTGCAAGGCAATCGTCCACAAAAGTCCTGAGCATGACCGACTTGGCTTTGGCATCGGCCAGGCGAAAACGTGTGTTTTGGTAATCAAAGACCGTCTGGCCAAACACCTTGCGCTCGCGCGTCCAGGCAATTGTGCGTTCCAGAAATGTCTCGATGGATGCTGCGGCGCGGATGGCGATGATGAGCCGCTCCTGGGCCAGTTGGTGCATCAGGTACCGAAAACCCTGGTTCTCTTCGCCCAGCAAGTGGGTGACCGGCACACGCACCTCATCGAAAAACAATTCGGCCGTGTCTTGGCCACGCAACCCGATTTTGCGCAGGGCGCGTCCCCGCTCAAAGCCGGGCATGCCCTCTTCAACCACCAGCAAGGAAATCCCTTTAGCACCTTTATCGGGATCCGTTTTGGCCACCACGATCACCAGCCCGGCATTGAGCCCGTTGGAGATGTAGGTTTTCTGGCCCTTGAGCACATAGTGCTCACCCTCACGACGCGCCTTGGTGCGGATGGCCTTGAGGTCGCTGCCCACGTCGGGTTCGGTCATGGCAATCGCACCGACGGTTTGCCCTTGCGCCATGGCGGGTAACCAGCGCTGGCGTTGCCATTCGTTGCCATACACATACAGGTAAGGCGCCACCACTTCCGAGTGCAAACTGAAGCCCACGCCCGTGGCGTTGACCCGGGCCAGCTCTTCGATCAGGACCGCCGCATGGCCAAAATCGCCGCCACCACCATAAGGATCAGGCAGCGTGGTGTTGAGCAAGCCCGCCTGGCCTGCGGCTTGCCATAGGCTCAGCGGGACGCGGCCTGCGTCTTCCCATGCCATGTGGTGGGGCACGATCTCGCGTTCGACAAAGCGCCGAACCTGAACCCGGAACGCCTCGTGGTCTTCGCGCAGCACGTCGGTCATGACCTGCTTCGCGCTTCAGTTGTCCAACTTGATCTTGGCCGCCTTGATGGCACGGTCCATGGTTTCGGCCAGTGTTTTCATTTCCGAGCCCAGCTCCTCAGGGGTGCTGCCCACGGCCTCCAGACCCAATTCACGCCATTTGGTGCTCAGGTCATTGCTTTTCACGGCACGGGCAATGCCGCCAGACACCTTGGCCAGAATGTCCTTGGGCGTGCCTGCCGGGGCCAGAACCAAGAAGAAGCCCACCGGCTCAAAACCCTTGAGGCCAAGTTCGGCAAAGGTCGGCACCGCCGGCAACGAAGTTGTGCGTTGGGTGCCCGTCATGGCCAGCACCTTGATCTTGCCCGCCTGCAGCAAGGGGGCAAGCGAGGCCGCATCAAGCCAAGCCGCACTGATCTGTCCGCCCAGCAGGTCCTGCGTCAGCGGCGCGGCACCCTTGTAGGCCGCATGCACCAAGTCAATCTTTGCCGCCAGGTTCAGAGACTCACCAAAAATGTGCGCCGTGGTCCCCTGCCCGAACGAACCGTAGCTGAGCTTGCCGGGGGTTTTGCGTGCATGGGCAATGAATTCATCGAGTGTGTTGGCCGGAAAGTTGGCCGGCACCGCCAGTCCGATGGTCGAACGCGTGAGCATGGACACCGGATCGAACTCGGTGTCGATGTCAAAGGGCAGCTTGCTGTAGAGCGATTTGGCGTAGATGGCGTTCGAGATGGTCAGCACAAGCGTGTAGCCGTCGGCAGGCACCTTGGCCACGGACGACAAGCCCAGCCAGCCTCCAGCGCCGGGCCGGTTGTCCACGATGACCGGTTGTCCCCAGTATTCGGTCAGCTTGAGCCCAATGTTGCGCGCCATGATGTCGGTGGTGCCGCCCGGGGTGTAGGGCACCACGATGCGGATGGTCTTGTTCGGGAAGCTGGCGGTTTGTTGCGCTTGACCATTTGCACTGCCCAGCAAGGCGCTCAAGGCCAAGCAGGCGGTCAATAAACGTTGCACCATGGGGCTCATGTTTGTCTCCTGTAGGAATTTGTCACCCATATTCCTGCCAGGGCGATGTCGTCGCAATGACATTTCCCGTCATTCGAATTGGCGGAAAAAATCAGCCCTCGAGCGCAGAGGGAAGTGCCTTGTGCCGCACACCGGGCGACGGTGGTGGCTCTGCTGCGCCAGCAAAGCATTGGGCGTTCAGCAGCCACCGCCGGGCCACCTCGCCTTCAACCCGAAGCTCGGTGTCCAGCAAATGGCGCGTTTGTGTGACCACCTGCGCAAAGTCCTTGGCGCTGCCGTGCACCAAGCCGGATTTGCCCGTCTCCCCAAAAGACCATGGCTCTCCTGAAGGGCCCGTCAATTCCATGCGAGGCAACAGGTCTGGCACATCCCAACCTCTGACCTTGTGGCTCCATGCAAAAGTGTTCACCCCCAACACCACGATGTTGCGAAGCCGTGCCGTCTCAGGCCGGTCCTGCCCCAACATGTCAAAAATGGCCTGACCATGGGCCCAAGTCTCCATCTGACGCGCGGTCAGGGAGGAGCGGACCGACATGGGTGGACCAGCCCAGTCCACCCTTTGCCTCGCGTCAAGCACTTGCCAGCGCTCAGCCATGTCCAACGCGAAGGCATGCCAGCGCTCCAGCAAGGCGTGCCCGCTGACATCGACCATCTGGCGCTCAAACTCGCGCATATTGCCCCCCTGCCGTGTGTGCTCGCGGCTGCTGGCCAATCGTTCCTGAAAGGTCTTGGGCGAATGCACGGCCCAGTCTGCGGCCTCGTTCCAGCAGTGCAAATGACGCAGGATGTGCTCCGGCGTCCATTGCTTGAACTGGGTGGGCTCAGTCCACTGTGCATCCCGCATCGGCCGCAAGGCTGCGGCCAAAACCTGAATTTCTTCGGCAAAATCGCTTGTTTGATGGTGCATGGCACTTCCACAAAAGCAGAATGAAACTGATTATGGGATAAGGGCCATCGCCCACCGCGCACACTGGCGACGCATGGCAGCGTTCCACCATGAAAAACGCCGGGCGAGCCCGGCGTTTCAAAGAAAGTAGCCGTCGTTCAGGCTGCGGCTTCTTGTTCAGGCTCGGCCGGTTCTGCCTTGCTGGCACGGCCTTCCTTCTTGGGCAGAGGCGTGATGTCCAACTGCACTTCGTCCTTGTCGTTGATGTCCACCGTCAGGCGGCCACCTTCGGTCAGGCGACCGAACAGCAGTTCGTCGGCCAGGGCCTTGCGGATGGTGTCCTGGATCAGTCGCTGCATGGGGCGTGCGCCCATGAGCGGGTCAAAGCCCTTCTTGCCCAGGAACTTGCGCAGGCTGTCGGTGAAGGTGACCTCCACCTTCTTCTCGCCCAGCTGTTGTTCCAGTTGAAGCAGGAACTTGTCCACCACGCGCAAGATGATCTGCTCGTCCAGCGGCTTGAAGCTGACCATCGCATCCAGACGGTTGCGGAACTCGGGGGTGAACAGGCGCTTGATGTCGCCCATTTCGTCCCCGGCCTGACGCGGATTGGTGAAGCCGATGGTGGCCTTGTTCATGGTCTCGGCACCCGCGTTGGTGGTCATGATGATGATCACGTTGCGGAAGTCGGCCTTGCGCCCGTTGTTGTCGGTCAGCGTGCCATGGTCCATGACCTGCAGCAACACGTTGAAGATGTCCGGGTGGGCTTTTTCGATCTCGTCGAGCAAGAGCACGCAATGCGGCTTTTTGGTCACGGCTTCGGTCAGCAAGCCCCCTTGGTCAAAGCCCACATAGCCAGGGGGTGCGCCAATCAGGCGGCTCACGGCGTGGCGTTCCATGTACTCGGACATGTCAAAACGGATCAGCTCGATGCCCAGGATGTAAGCCAGTTGTTTGGCCGCCTCAGTCTTGCCCACGCCCGTGGGGCCAGAGAACAAGAACGAGCCAATCGGCTTGTCGGTCTTGCCAAGGCCAGAGCGGGCCATCTTGACGGCCGAAGCCAGCACTTCGAGGGCCTTGTCTTGGCCGAACACCACCGACTTGAGGTCGCGTTCGATGCTTTGCAGCTTGCTGCGGTCGTCGTTGGACACGTTGGCGGGCGGAATGCGTGCGATCTTGGCCACGATGTCTTCAATCTCGGCCTTGCCAATGGTTTTCTTGCGCTTGGACGCGATTTGAATGCGCTGGGCGGCACCGGCTTCATCGATCACGTCAATCGCCTTGTCGGGCAGTTGGCGGTCGTTGATGAATTTGGCCGATAACTCAGCGGCAGCCTGCAAAGCGGCGATCGTGTATTTGACGCTGTGGTGGTCTTCAAAGCGGCTCTTGAGGCCTTTGAGGATGTCCACGGTCTCGGACACGGTGGGCTCGACCACGTCGACTTTCTGGAAGCGGCGGCTCAAAGCGGCATCTTTTTCGAAGATGCCCCGGTATTCGGTGAAAGTGGTCGCGCCGATGCACTTGAGCTGACCGCTGGACAGCGCAGGCTTGAGCAGGTTGGACGCATCCAGCGTGCCGCCAGAGGCTGCACCGGCACCGATCAGGGTGTGGATTTCGTCGATGAACAGAATGCCATTGGGCTTGTCCTTGAGCGACTTGAGAACGCCTTTGAGGCGCTGCTCGAAATCACCCCGGTATTTGGTGCCCGCAAGCAGTGCGCCCATGTCCAGCGAGTACACCGTGGCTTCGGCCAGGATCTCGGGCACGGTGCCTTGCGTGATGCGCCAGGCCAGACCTTCGGCAATCGCAGTTTTGCCCACGCCGGCCTCGCCCACCAGCAGAGGGTTGTTCTTGCGGCGGCGGCAAAGGATTTGAATCGTGCGCTCGACCTCGTACTCGCGGCCAATCAGCGGATCGATCTTGCCCTCTTTGGCGGCCTGGTTCAAGTTGTTGGTGAATTGCTCCAAGGGCGAGGCTTTTTCGTTGCGCTCGCCACCGCTTGCGCCCTCTTCACCTTCTGAACTGGATGGGTTTTCGGCCGATTTGGCCGCTTCAGGGGGATCGCTTTTGCGGATGCCGTGCGCGATGAAATTCACCACATCGAGGCGGGTAATGCCTTGTTGGTGCAAGTAGTACACAGCATGTGAGTCTTTTTCGCCGAAGATGGCAACCAGAACGTTGGCTCCGGTCACTTCTTTTTTGCCGTTGCCGGTAGACTGCACATGCATGATCGCGCGCTGGATGACACGCTGAAAACCCAAGGTAGGCTGTGTGTCCACTTCTTCGGTACCGGCCACCTGTGGGGTGTTGTCCTTGATGAAGTTGCTCAAGGCTTTGCGTAAATCGTCGATGTTGGCTGCACACGCTCGCAGCACTTCGGCTGCGCTGGGGTTGTCCAGCAAAGCCAGGAGCAAATGCTCCACCGTTATGAATTCGTGGCGTTGCTGGCGAGCCTCAACGAAGGCCATGTGCAAGCTGACTTCCAATTCTTGGGCAATCATGTGATTTCCTTATGCCTTGCTGAGAGATTGATATGAATGGGATGTGGGGGGCGTTGGCCGCTATTCAATGGGTTCACTGACACATTGCAAGGGATGGCCCGCTTGCTTGGCCGCGTCCAGTACCTGGTCGACCTTGGTGGCGGCCACATCGCGCGAGTAAACGCCGCAAATGCCTTTGCCGTCCAAGTGGATCTTGAGCATGATTTGGGTCGCCGATTCGCGATCCTTGCTGAAAAACTCCTGAATCACCATCACCACGAATTCCATGGGCGTGTAGTCATCGTTCAGCATCGCCACCTGGTACATCTGGGGCGGTTCAATTTTTTGGGCGCGTCGCTCAAGAACCACCGAATCTCCGCCATCGGGCGTTCGGGGGGTCACGGTCGGCAGCGTGGGATTCACAGGATGTTTCGTTGCCATGATTTCATTCTATCGATGCTTTCAAGCCCTTTAAGGTTAAGGCCCGAAAAGTCTTGCTCTCCTGCGGCCAAAAAACAGCACCCCGGGAAAACCTCACATTGACAAAATTGGCAATAACGACTCAAACTGACTTGAAGAAAAAAATTTGGAGACATCGTATGCCCACTGGTACGGTCAAATGGTTCAACGATGCCAAAGGATTTGGATTCATCCAGCCTGATGGTGGCGGGGCTGACGCTTTTGCCCACTTTTCAGCCATCCAGATGGAGGGCTACAAAAGCCTCAAAGAGGGACAGCGGGTCCAGTTTGAACTGACCCAGGGCGATAAAGGCCTGATGGCCGGCAACATCCAGGCAGAAAACGCCCCTTCAGAGGCTCAGCAGGAAGCGTCGGGCAATCCCCCCGAACCCACCGAATGAGGATGCCACATTGGCGTGAGTCAGCGATCAACCCGCCGGTTAAGGCTTCCTGGCCAGGCCGCGTTATGCTTGGAGACTTGCGCTGTTGAAATGAACATCCCTCTCGAACCATGCTCGCCTGCAATTTTTCAAAATTCAAGTCCTCCGACAAACGGCCAAACGCTGGCTTCGCCAAATTTTTCGCTGCAGCCGGGTCGCTGTTCATGGCCGCTGCGATGGCACAATCAAGCCCACAGCTTGACCTGCCGCGCACCAAATTGAACGCAGGCATGCATGTGCTGGACGTGCAACTGGCCAAAACCCCCGAACAGCGGCAAATAGGCCTGATGTGGCGCAAAGACATGCCGCAACACGAAGGCATGTTGTTCGTCTTTGAACAAGCTGCCATGCAATGCTTTTGGATGAGAAACACCCTGATCCCCTTGTCTGCAGCCTTCGTCGCTGACGATGGCACCATCGTCAATATTGCCGACATGAAGCCACAAAGCGACGACTCCCACTGCTCAGAAAAACCAGTGCGATTCGTGCTCGAAATGAATGCAGGTTGGTTTGCCAAGCGACAGCTCAAGGCCGGCTACAAATTGACTGGTCAAGTCTTCTCGCGCTAAAAGCGGCGTTGCTTGGTGAGCAGCTTGGAGGTTTAAAGGCATTGCGTGTCGCGCCTTGGCGCTGTTGCACGTTTTTCGGCTTAAACACCCCAAACCACATCTGCGTTGTGTTCCAGGCTGCGCCGGAGCAACTTGAGCATGGGTGTGGCACGTTGCGCCAAACTGACCGCATGCACAGGCACCGCCACTTCCTCATCTTCAGAACCTGCGGTTTGTGCTTGTTCTGCCCCGCGCTTTCTGTCCAACGCATCTTGCGCCACAGCAGACTCGATCGCCACTATGGCAGCGGGCAGGTTCTTCGCCACGACAATCCCCTGAACAGGGTCATCCCCGAGGATGATTTTCAACAACCTGCGGGCATCGGCCTCCAGCATGATGAGATCGCTGGCAGCCTTGGATTTGAATTTGAACAGCATGCTGAACTCCTGAAATAGACGATTCAGCGGCCCACCGTCTCCACGCCATCGTCTTCGTCGGCATCCCCCTGAATCAAGGCCTTGAGTTTATGGCTGGCATGGAAAGTGGCCACACGACGTGCATCAATAGGGATCAATTCTCCGGTGCGCGGGTTGCGTCCGGGTCGCGCCGCCTTGGTGCGTATTTGGAAGTTGCCAAAGCCTGAAATCTTGACATCGTCGCCCGAGATCAGGCTGTCCACCACGAGGTCGAAAAAGGCGTCCACCATGTCTTTGGATTCGCGCTTGTTCAGGCCAATCTGCTCAAACAGCAAATCGGCCAGGTGCGCTTTGGTCAGCGCCGGCGTTTCCAGTGATTCAAAGCTGATTTGCATGGCGATCTCAGGAGCGCAGTCGGGCAGCCACTTGCTGCGTCAACTGGGCCAGCACGGCGTTCATGGCGGTGTCGATTTGTGCCTCGGTCAGCGTGGCCTCGTCGCTGTGCAAGCTCAGGCGCACAGCCAGACTTTTCTCGCCCACAGCCAAGCCACCGGCTGACTCGGCCTTGGGGCGGTAGATGTCAAACAAAACAACGTCGCGCAGCAGGCCTTGTGTCGGCGCAGTGTGGATGGCGTGCATCAGTTGGGCATGCGTGACCTGTTCGTTCACGATGACAGCGATGTCACGCTCCACCGATTGGTGTTTGGCCACACTCTGAGCCACAGGCACCACGCGGGCGATCACAGCGTCCAGAGACAGCTCAAAGACCACGGGCGCACTGCTCAGCTCCCAGGCCTGACGCCAGCGGGGGTGCAATTCGCCCACATGGCCGATCACCACGCCGTCCAGCAGCACCTGGGCCGAGCGACCGGGGTGCAAGGCGGGGTGTTCAACAGCCACAAATTCGGCTTGGCGCGGAGCCAGCAGCTTTTCCACATCGGCCTTGACGTCGTAAAAATCGACGTTGCGTGCCTTGCCCTGCCAGCCCAAAGGCTCAACCGGGCCCCAGGCCATGCCTGCCACACGCATGGGCTGGTCAAAACCCTCCACCGTGGTGTCGGTGCTTTGCACAGCGGCATTGCGCAGGAACACCCGGCCCAGCTCGAACACGCGCACGCGGTCGGCCTTGCGGTCAGCATTGAACTTGACCACTTGCAGCAGGGAGCCGATCAGGCCCGAGCGCATCACGCTCATCTGGCTGGCGATGGGGTTGAGCAAGCGGATCGGGTTGGCGTTGCCCGCCAAGTCCTTTTCCCAAGCTTCTTCGACAAAGCTGTAGTTGATGGTTTCCTGGTAACCCAGCGCCGCAATGGCGCGGCGCACGGCTGAAGGGCTGCGCTCGGTCTCACGACGCACCTTGGCGGTGATGGGGGCCAGCGGCGGGTTCGTCGGTAGGTTGTTGTAGCCCACCATGCGGGCGACTTCTTCGATCAGGTCTTCTTCGATTTGCAAGTCAAAACGGAAGCTGGGCGGCGTCACGGTGACGGTGCCCTCGCCTTCCGTCACTTGCAAACCCAGGCCACGCAAAGCGTCTGCGCATTGCTGCTGGGTCAGCGGCATGCCAATCACCTTGACCGCACGGGCCACACGCAGCGTGACGCGGGTGATCGATGGAATGTTCAGAATTTGGTCGTCAATCGGGCCGACCTTTGTCTCGGGCGTGCCGCAAATGTCCAGCACCAGCTGGGTGATGCGCTCGATGTGCTCCACCGTCAGCTGCGGGTCCACACCGCGCTCGAAGCGGTGACCGGCATCGGTCGAGAAGTTGTAGCGACGCGAGCGGCCTGCAATGGCCGTGGGCCACCAGAAGGCGGCTTCGATGTAGATGTTTTGCGTGTCGTCGGACACAGCGGTGGCGTCGCCGCCCATGATGCCCGCCAGCGATTCGACCTGGCTGTCATCGGCGATCACGCCGACCTTGTCATCCACAGTCACGGTGTTGCCGTTGAGCAGCTTGAGTGACTCGCCCGCCTGGCCCCAGCGCACCTGCAGGCCGCCATGAATTTTGTCGAGGTCAAAAATATGCGAGGGGCGACCGAACTCGAACATCACATAGTTGGAGATGTCTACCAAGGGGCTCACGCTGCGCTGGCCGCAACGGGCCAGGCGGTCCACCATCCACTGCGGGGTCTGCGCCTTGGTGTTCACGCCCTTGACTACGCGACCACTGAAGCGGCCGCACAGGTCGGTGGCTTGCACTTTCACCGGCAGCTTGTCGCTGATCTGGGTGGCCGCAGTCGGAAACGATGGCGCCTTAAGTGGCGCACCAGTCAAGGCCGAGACTTCGCGGGCAATGCCGTACACGCTCAGGCAATGCGCCAGGTTGGGCGTGAGCTTGAGCGTCATCAGGGTGTCGTCCAGATTCAGGTACTGGCGAATGTCTTGTCCCAAAGGTGCGTCTGCGGGCAACTCCAACAGGCCGCCGTGGTCGTCGGCAATCTGCAGCTCCTTGGCCGAGCACAGCATGCCCTGGCTTTCCACGCCGCGCAGCTTGCCGACCTTGATCAGGAAAGGCTTGCCGTCTTCACCGGGCGGCAGCTCAGCGCTCACCATGGCGCAGGGCACACGGATGCCCACTCGGGCATTGGGTGCGCCGCACACGATGTTGAGCAGAGTGCCCTGCCCCACGTCCACTTGGCACACGCGCAGGCGGTCGGCGTTGGGGTGCTGCACGGCTTCCTTGATCTCACCGATCACGATCTTCGTGAATGGCGGGGCCACGGGCTCCAGTTCTTCGACTTCAAGACCGGCCATGGTCAGGGTGTCGGCCAGTTGCCGGGTGGTCAGAGACGGGTTGCAGAACTCGCGCAACCAGGATTCAGGAAATTGCATACGCAGGGCTCACTTGGGTTTGCTGCACAGCACACGCGGTGCAGCAGGCATTCAGAAATTACTGGAACTGGTTCAGGAAACGCACATCGCCGTCAAAGAACAGGCGCAGGTCGTTCACGCCATAACGCAACATGGTGAAACGGTCCATGCCCATGCCAAAGGCAAAGCCAATGAAGCGCTCGGGGTCCAGGCCCATGTTGCGCACCACGTTCGGGTGCACCTGACCAGAGCCGCCCACTTCGAGCCAGCGGCCCGCCAGGGGGCCACCCTGGAACTGGATATCGATCTCGGCGCTGGGTTCGGTGAAAGGGAAAAAGCTGGGGCGGAAACGCAGCACCAGATCGTCGCTTTCGAAAAAGGTGCGGCAAAAATCGGTGACCACGACCTTCAGGTCCTTGAAGCTCACGTTCTCGCCAATCCACAGGCCTTCGCACTGGTGGAACATCGGCGAATGGGTGGCATCGCTGTCCACGCGGTAGGTGCGGCCCGGGGCGATGACGCGGATCTCGGGCATGGCCTGACCGGCATCGATCAGGTGGCGGTAGCGCTTGACGTGCTGTACGGCATGGCGCACCTGCATGGGGCTCGTGTGTGTGCGCAACAAATGACCGCCTTCGACATAGAAGGTGTCGTGCATCGAGCGAGCCGGGTGGTCTTCGGGCGTGTTGAGCGCGGTGAAGTTGAACCAGTCGGTCTCGATCTCGGGGCCTTGGGCGACTTCGAAGCCCATGGAGCCAAAAATGTTTTCGACCCGCTCAAGCGTCAGCGAGACGGGGTGCAAGCCACCCACATTGGCGCTGCGGCCTGGCAGTGTCACATCCAAGGCTTCGGCCCTGAGCTGCGCTTGCAACTCGGCATCGGCCAGCGCCTGGCGGCGGTCGTTCAGCGCGGCCTCGATCGCCTGTTTGGCGATGTTGATGGCGGCGCCACGGGTTTTCTTGTCTTCCACGCTCAGAGCGGCCATGCCCTTCATCAGCTCGGTGATGCGACCGGCTTTGCCCAAATACAAGGCTTTGGCGTTTTCGAGGTCAGCAGGTGTCAGTGCCTGCACAAAACTCTGGCGTGCAGATTCGACCAGGGTGTCCAGCTCGTTCATGGTGGGAATTCGGTAGATGACAGAATAAAAAAGGGATTGAAGCTTTTGTGAGCCTCAATCCCTTTGATCGAGTGCGCGGCATGAACCCGAAGGCCCATGCCACTCATGACCTCAAGCTGCGGCCAATTTGGCTTTGACTTGGTTCACGATGCCAGCAAAAGCGGCCTTGTCGTGCACGGCGATATCCGCCAGCATCTTACGGTCGATTTCGATGGCAGCCTTTTTCAGGCCGTTGGCGAACTGGCTGTAGGTCAGACCGCATTCACGCGCAGCGGCGTTGATACGGGCAATCCACAACTGACGGAACACACGCTTTTTGGTGCGGCGGTCACGGTAGGCGTATTGGCCAG
>Ga0255139_1000037_pt1 | contig 57167 bp, 45 predicted proteins | sample Law_Colum_RepB_8_FD_188549 | JGI IMG/M metagenome (GOLD analysis project Ga0255139, IMG submission 188549) | Freshwater microbial communities from St. Lawrence River, New York, United States - Law_Colum_RepB_8d | ecosystem: Environmental > Aquatic > Freshwater > River | place: USA: New York...
TCATGTTCGACCGCACTCCAGCCTGGAGAACATGACGCCAATCGAGTTCAAACAGAAGTGCAATTCAACTATGAAAGCCGGGGCTATAGTCCAGTTTTGAATGGCACGAAGAAATCAGGCAGGTCACAACCAGATTGATGGAACGCACTTCACCAATATCGATCACCAGTTCGCTTTGCTGGCGGCGGTAATACGCGCTGAGCCAGGACGTGATGCCGACGTTCAATTCCAGGTTATTGCCGCTGAGGTCGCCGCTGTCGCCTTCAAGTTGCCGGGTGCCAGCCAGCAGATCGTCACGTATGCCCAGAAAATCGAGGTCTTCGTTGACGGCAATTGCACCAATATTGAGCTCGAAAGTGCGCGCGTCGATCGTATATGCACTGATATGGTCCGTGTGCACCCAGCCCAGTGGCGAGTCTGCCTGGGCGCCAGTGCCTGCCAGCGCCAGGGAAGCGCAGAGAATTGACAGAATTCGGGGCTTGCAGCGAGCTGAGCGCATGGTTGTCCTTGAAAATTGGTGTCTGATACAGAGCCGGATTGCAGGGGCCATCTGGGGCCGCCGTACGAAGCGTGGGAGAGTAGTGTGTCGGCTGCATCTTGTCTACCAGCTGATCGCGACAGCAGCGTGACAGCCACCGCAGCCGCCGTTTTTTGTGTGTCATTCGCTCCGGATTATCGGCTAAACTTGCGCTCGCTTGAGCACACAACAATAGAGTTCCTTCATGCGCTTGAAATGTATCAAATTGGCCGGGTTCAAGTCGTTCGTAGACCCGACCACCGTCAATTTCCCCAGCAATCTGTGCGCGGTCGTGGGCCCCAACGGCTGCGGCAAGTCCAATATCATCGATGCCGTGCGCTGGGTGATGGGCGAGAGTTCCGCCAAGAACCTGCGCGGCGAGAACATGACGGACGTCATCTTCAACGGCTCAGGGGGCCGCAAACCGGTGGGGCAGGCCAGCATCGAACTGGTGTTTGACAACAGCGACAACCGCATCAAGGGCGAGTACGCCCAGTACAACGAGATCTCCATCAAGCGCAAGGTGGCCCGTGACGGCTCCGCCGGCTACATGCTCAACGGCATCAAGTGCCGCCGCCGCGACATCACCGACATCTTCCTGGGCACGGGCCTCGGTGCCCGCAGTTACTCGATCATCGAGCAGGGCATGGTGTCGCGCCTCATCGAGTCAAAGCCGGAAGAGCTGCGCATCTTCATCGAGGAAGCCGCCGGTATCTCCAAGTACAAGGAGCGCCGTCGCGAGACCGAGAACCGCATCAAGCGCACCCGCGAAAATCTGGAGCGCCTGACCGACCTGCGGGAAGAACTTGGCCGCCAGCTCCAGCATCTGAATCGACAGGCCCAGGCCGCCGAAAAATATGGCGAATTGAAGCAGCAGGAGCGTGAGATCAGCGCCCAGCACAGCGCGCTGCGCTGGAAGGCGCTGAATGACGATCTGCAATTGAAGCAGACTGTCATCAGCGAGCTTGAGATCAAGATAGAAGCCACCGTGGCCGACCAGCGCGAAATCGAAGCCAGAGTGGAGCAGCACCTGGTGGACAACTCCGAATTCAATGACCAGTTGAGTGCGATCCAGGGCCGCTACTACGGCCTGGGCAGTGACATCTCCCGGATCGAGCAAACCATCGAGTTCCAGATTGAACGCACCGCACAGCTCAAGCGCGACTTGCTGGAGACCCGCGAAGGCTTTGGCCTGACTCAGGGTGAGCTGGAGTCTGACCGCACTCGCGTCTCCCGCCTTGAATCCGAAGTCGCCGTGCTGGAGCCCCGCCTGGAGGAAGCCAACGCTGTCGCCGAGGAATCCGCCTGTGCGCTGGAGGAATCCGAAGAGCGCATGCAGCAGTGGCAGCACGAGTGGGATGAATTCAACCGCCGCGCCGAAGAGCCGCGCCAGATTGCCGAAGTCGAACAGTCGCGCATCCAGCAGCTGGAGAAGATTGTTGAGCGCGGCATGGATCGCGGGGCGCGCCTGCAGGAAGAGAAGAAGTCGCTGGGCGACAACCCCGAGCAGGATGCGATCGACGAGCTGTCCATTCAGGTCTCGCAGCTGGAGGAAAGCCTCGAACAGCACCAGAGCAGCAACAGCACGCTGGCAGGGCAAATAGAAGAAGAAAGAAGCCGGGGTCAGAGCATCGCCAGCGACCTAGACCGTGCCCGCAGTGAGCTGCAGAGCCTGAAGGGGCGAGCCGCCTCTCTGGAAGCGCTGCAGAAGGCCGCACTGGGGCGCAACAACGAAGGCATGAACCGTTGGTTGAAGGCTCGTAAAATAATTGAAAACAAACGCTTGGGAGAGAGTATTCGTGTAGCTTCTGGCTACGAAACAGCCGTTGAAGCCGTGCTGGGTGACTATCTGCAAAGCGTGTGCATCGAGAATATCGACAACCTGGAGACCTTGCTGGCCGACTTGCCTGCAGGGCTTCTTTCCCTGGTGGATATCGGTGTCGAAGCCAGCAAACTGCCGGCGCCAGCCGGACGCGAGACCCTGGCCTCCCGCATCGATTCGAGCTTGGACAGCGCTGCCTTGCTGGCCGGTATCTATGTGGCGAACGATCTCCCAGCAGCCCTGGCCATTCGCGGTAGCCTCGCGGCCCACGAATCGGTAGTGACGCGCCAGGGCATCTGGCTGGGCAAGTCGTGGATCCGCGTGCGCAAGGCCGCTGACGAGAAGGCGGGTCTGCTGGAGCGCAAGGGCGAGATTTCCCGCCTGGAAGAGAACATCGGCTTGCAGCAGTCCCGTGTGGACGAGCTGCTGGAAGCGCAGACCCTGGGGCGGCAGGCCCTTCGGGATCTGGAGACACGCCGCGAGGATCTGCAGCGCCAGATTGCCCAGACCGCCCGGCAGTACAGTGAATACAAGTCCCAGCTGGGCGCCCGCCTGATGAAGGTGGAGCAGACCACGCTGCGTCGTGAACGCCTGCAACATGAGCTGGACGAGCTGCAGCGTCAGCTGGCCATCGAAGAAGAGAACACGGCGCTGGCCCGCTCCAATTTGCAGTCGGCCCTGGATGCCATGGAGCTGGACACCGAACGCAAGGAACTCCTGCTGCAGCAGCGCGACGAGCGCCGCGAGGCCCTGGATCAGATTCGTCAGAAGGCTCGCCATGACAAGGATCAGGCCCATCAGCTGGCGCTGCAGTCCCAGTCTCTGCAATCCCAGCTGAAATCGGTGCGCGACACGCTCGAGCGCATGGCCTCGCAAGTGCAGCGCGCCAAAGAGAAGATCGACTCGCTGACGCGGCAGCTGCAGGAGTCCGACGCGCCCCTGGAGTTCAAGCGCGCGGAACTGGAGGCACTGCTGCAGAAGCGCCTGGAAGTAGAGGCCCAGCTCAATGCCGCCAAGGTGCGGGCCGAAGGCAATGAACACGCCCTGCGCAGCCTGGAGCAGCAGCGCGCGCATTGCGAACGCACAGCCGCCGCGCTGCGCGAGCACCTGATGGAACACCGGCTGCGCTGCGAAGGCGACATGGTCAAGCGCGAAGCCCTGCAGGATCAGCTGCGTGAGAGCCGGTATGACCTGCATACTGTGCTGAATACCTTGCCCGAGGGCGTGGATCAGGCCTTCTGTGAGCGTGAGCTGGAAGCCCTCGCCGGCCGAGTGCAGCGTCTGGGCGCCATCAATCTGGCGGCCATCGACGAATACAAGCAGCAATCCGAGCGCAAGGTGTATCTGGATTCCCAGAACGATGACCTGGAACGTGCCCTGGTCACCCTCGAAAACGCGATCCGCAAGATCGACAAGGAAACCCGCACCCGCTTCAAGGAAACCTTCGACAAGATCAATGCCGGTCTGCAGGAGCTGTTCCCAAAAGTCTTCGGGGGTGGCCATGCCTATCTGGACATGACGGGCGAGGATCTGCTGGACACGGGCGTGACCATCATGGCGCGGCCTCCGGGCAAGCGAAACAGCACCATTCATCTGCTCTCGGGCGGTGAAAAGGCCATGACAGCCATCGCGCTGGTGTTCTCCATCTTCCAGCTCAATCCGTCGCCGTTCTGCATGCTGGACGAAGTCGACGCGCCGCTGGACGACGCCAATGTGGGCCGTTATGCCAATCTGGTGAAGGAGATGTCGCAGTCCGTGCAGTTTGTTTTCATCACCCACAACAAGCTGACCATGGAAATGGCAAACCAGCTGTTGGGTGTTACGATGCACGAACCCGGCGTATCCCGCATCGTGGCTGTGGACATTGCCGAGGCAGCAGAATTGGCCGCCATGTAAAGCCAGATTCACAAGCCAGCGTTTTTGCGTTATAAAACTGACAATTAGACAAAAGACTTAAGGAAAGAGCTGGGATATGGGTCTGCGTGAACTGTTGATACTGCTGTTGATCCTCGCCATTGTCGGCGTGATCCTGCGTGGCCTGTATGTGGCGCTGCACGCCAGTCGCGGTCAATTGCGCATGGCGCTGGACAAGAACATCCCCCAGTACGATCCCGACGAACTGCTTTCGTCCGAACTTCCCAATGGTGGCGCCCGCCTGGTGCAGCGTTCCTTCGATGAAGTGGTGCGCCGCAATTCTGAGTTCACGTCCCGCGATCAGGCCATTCCCGTGTTGATGGATACGGTGGGTGAGGACGAGCCGTTTGAAGAGGCGCCCCGTCAGTCCAGCGTGGCCACAGCCCGCAACGCGGCCCGTCAGAAGCATGGCATGCGCACTGCCATCAAGCCGGTGCAGCGCCCGATTGATCGCATGGCGGCCGTTGCTGCGGCGGCGCAGGCAGCGAGCCCGGCTGTCATGAGTGCGCCAGCGCCGGACACCCACGCGGCAGAGTATTTTGACGACGCGCTAGACGACGAGCAGTACGAAGAGGAGCAGTACGAAGAGCAGGATGACTTCCGCAGCGAGCCCATGAGTGCTGCCGGTTATCGCGATGACGACGACCGCGATGACGATCTCGATGACGACGACCGTGATGACGATCTCGACGATGATGACTACGAAGACGACCCGCGACATGAGGATGACGACGACTTCGAGGATGACGAGGACGATCAGTACGACGACGCTGACCGGGATGATGATGCCGCGGATGACAACGAGGCAGATGATTCTGAAGACCCGGAGGACTTTGAGTCCTGGGAGGAAGATCAGGATGGCGAAGACGACGAATATGAGGCTGAAGAGTTCGAGAGTGTCTATGGCGACGACAACACCGATGAGACTGAGCAGGAAGTGCGTGCGTCCGGGCGCCCCTCTGTCGAAGAGAAGGCTGCCAGCAGTGCCGACACCTGGTACGAAGACGAGGCAGTGCCTCCGGTAGACAACGAAGTTAAAAGTGGTCCGCGCCGCTGGCTGCAATGGGCGGGCGAGAAACTCTCCGGCAAGGGCACCACGGTCCACGATACGTCTGTCCATGTCACCGAGTCCCACGAACGCCCCCATCGCGCGGAGCCCGTGCTCGGGCTTGGCAGCTTCGATGATCAGGAAGAGGTCTCTGCGCCACGCAATGTGCAGGCGCCAGTCCGCAAGACCCGCGAGCCGCTGGACAAGTCCCGTCAGAAGGAGCTGAGTCTGGATCATCCGGACGACGATATTCTGTTTGACCGTGAAGAGCGGGCGGCGGAAAAAGTCAGTCGAATGGAGAAGCCGGCTCCGCAGAAGGCAGCTCGGGAGCAGGTTCGCGGGCAGGGCCCGCTCCCACAACAGGAGAAGGTTCGCGGGCAAGGCCCGCTCACACAGGGCCCGCTCCCACAGGGCCCGCTCCCACAGGAACCGGTCCTGCAGGAGGCAGTGCCTGCCGCGAGCAGCGCGCCTGCCCAGGATTTCAGTGAAGTGCTGGTGCTCAATGTGGTGGCCCGACCCAATCATGAGATTGCCGGAGTGGACCTTCTGCAGGTGCTGCTGGCCAACCAGTTGCGCTTCGGCGACATGGCCATTTTCCACAGGCATGTGGATGGCGCTGCACGATCTCCCGTGCTGTTCAGCGTGGCCAATCTTGTCAATCCGGGCACCTTCGATCTCAACAGAATCAGTGAGTTCTCCACGCGCGGGGTCTGCTTCTTCATGACGCTGCCCAGCGTGGGCAACAACATGCAGGCCTTTGACAAGATGCTGGAAGCGGCGCAGCAGGTGCGCATCGCCCTGGATGCCGACTTGAAGGATGACAATCGCAGCGTGATGACGGCGCAAACCATCGAGCATTATCGCCAGCGAGTGCGCGACTTCGATCTCAGGCAGTTGCGACAGCCAAAATGACAGTGGGGTCTCATTCAGAGCAGAGTGAGGAAGAGGGTGTCGGGCAGGCTCAGGTTCGCGGGCAAGGCCCGCTCCCACAGCAAGGCCTGGTCCCACAGCAGGACCTGCAGGCGCTGGCTGACCTACGTCGTCAGATCAGCCACCACGACTTTCTGTATCACACCCTCGATGCGCCTGAAATTCCCGACGTTGAATACGACCGGCTGTTAGCTCGGCTTGAGCAGCTCGAAGCGCAGTATCCCCAGTGCATCACCCCCGATTCTCCAACCCAGCGTGTCGGCAGTGCTCCCCTGTCCGGCTTTGCGCAGGTGACGCATGAAGTCCCGATGATGTCCCTGGCCAAAGTGTTCGATGAAACAGACCTGGTGGACTTTGAGGCCCGCATCAAGAAGCGGCTGGACAGCGAAGCAGCGATTGCCTACAGCTGTGAGCCCAAGATCGATGGCGTCGCTGTCAGCCTGCTGTACGAAGAGGGTTTGCTGGTGCGTGCCGCCACCCGCGGCGATGGCGTGACGGGCGAGGACATCACCCACAACGTGCGCACCATTCGCGATGTGCCCTTGCGGCTGCCGGCCAGCTTCCTTGCTGACGCTGAAACGCCCGCCGTGCCCAGACGTCTGGAAGTGCGTGGCGAGATCTACATGAGCCGCTCCGGGTTTGCAGCGGCCAATACCCAGGCCCTGGTTACAGGCGGCAAGACCTTCGTGAACCCCCGCAATGCCGCTGCCGGCACGTTGCGCCAGCTTGACCCGCGCGTTGCCGCCTCACGCCCGCTGCGCATGTTCTGTTATGGCGCCAATATTCTGGAAGGCAGCGAGTCCTTGGTCTGGCCGTCACTGACGGCCACGTTCGCGTGTCTGCAGCAGTGGGGGTTTGTGGTGAACCCCGAACTGCAGGCGGTCACGGGCGTTTCGCAATGTCTGGCCTTCGCCCAGGCACTGCTGGCTCGGCGCGATGGGCTGGACTACGAGATCGATGGCGCCGTCATCAAGGTGGACAGGCTGCAGCTGCAGGCCGAGCTGGGCTTCAATGCCCGCACGCCCCGCTGGGCGATGGCTTACAAGTTCCCGGCCGAGGAAGTCGCTACCGAGGTGCGGGATGTGGAGTTCCAGGTGGGTCGCACCGGCACGATCACCCCAGTGGCGAGACTGGAACCTGTCTTTGTGGGCGGTGTCACCGTCAGCAATGCCACGCTGCACAACATGGCCGAGATTGCCCGTTTGGGCCTGCGCATCGGGGATCGCGTCATCATTCGCCGTGCCGGCGATGTGATTCCCAAGGTCGTGAAAGTGGTGGAAGACGTCGCGCCCAGCGCCGAGACGCATGCCAAGCGCACCGAGATTCACATGCATGCCAAGCGCACCGAGATTCACATGCCTGCGGAGTGCCCCGCCTGCGGCTCTGCGGTGGAGCCCGATGGCGACATCCTGTTTCGCTGCAGCGGCGGGCTGGTGTGTCCCGCGCAGCGCAAGGAAGCCATCCGGCACTTCTGTGCGCGGGGCGCGCTGGATGTTGAAGGCCTGGGCGACAAGCTGGTGGAGCAGCTGGTGGATGGCGGCCTGATTCACGATGTGGCCGACGTGTTCCATCTGCAGCATGCCCAGCTGGCGGCGCTGGAGCGCATGGGCGACAAGTCGGCTGCCAACCTGATAGCGGCCATCGACAAAGCCCGCAGCACCACGCTGCCGCGCTTTCTGTTTGGTCTGGGTATTCCCGAGGTGGGGGAAGCCACGGCGCTGGCCCTGGCGAGTCACTTCGGCAGTCTCGAGGCCTTCCTGGCCGCCGATACCGCAACGCTGGAGACCGTCGAAGATGTCGGTCCCATCGTCGCTGCGCGCGTGGCGCATTTTCTGCAGCAAGCCGCCAATCGCAATGTCATCACCCGCTTGCGTGACGCCGGCGTGCACTGGGCCGACCAGGCCGTGGTGGCGCAGTCCGACGTGCTGGCCGGCCAGATCTTCGTGCTCACAGGCACGCTGGAGCGCATGACCCGTGACGATGCCAAGGCTCATCTGCAGTCCCTCGGAGCCAAGGTGGCTGGCAGTGTGTCGAAGAAGACGGACTGGGTCATCGCCGGCCCCGGTGCAGGCTCGAAGCTGGACAAGGCCGTGGAACTGGAAGTGTCAGTGATGGACGAGGATGCCTTCATGGCCTTTCTGGCGGAGCACGGGAAGTGAACAGTGCAGCCGGCCGGTCCATCGCTTGTCACGTTTACCGGAGACCCGGCGACATGCGCTCTGCCCTTCTGATAATTCTTTTGTCTCTGTCACTCAGTGCCTGTCTGAGCAGCCCGGCCCGCAGTGTCGACAACGTGTGTTCGCTCTTCGACGATCAACGTGCCTGGTTCCACGCCGCGGAGCAGAGTCAGCGGCGCTGGGATGTGCCCGTCGGGGTCTCCATGGCTTTTCTCTATCAGGAGTCCGGGTTCCGCTCCCGGGCCAGGCCTGCCCGCAGCCGCATTCTGGGCGTGATCCCCGGACCACGGCCTTCCGATGCTTTCGGTTATGCGCAGGCGCTGGACAGCACCTGGGATGACTATCGTGAGTCCACAGGCAACCGCCTTGCACGGCGCAGCAATTTCGCCCATGCCGTGGACTTCGTGGGCTGGTACAACGCCAACAGCGTCCGCCGCAACAATATCGCCCGCGACGACGCCCGCAATCTCTATCTGGCCTATCACGAAGGCAATACCGGATTCGCCCGCGGCTCGTATGCCGACAAGGCCTGGTTGCTGGAGATCGCCGCCACGGTGCAGCGCAATGCGCAGCGCTATCAGGCGCAATACGAACAATGTGCCCCGGCGCTACGGCAGAGCTGGTGGCAACGCATATTCAGTTGAAGACAGGTGAACGCATGAACTGGTGGGGCAAGGTATTGGGTGGAACCTTCGGGTTCGTGATGGGCGGACCACTCGGCGCGGTGCTGGGTGCCGCTCTTGGCAATTATTTCGACAAGGGCATGGCGGGAGTGGATGCCGACCCGGCACTGGGCTCACAGGGCAACGAGCGGGTGCAGACGGCGTTCTTCACGGCGGTGTTCTCCATGATGGGACACGTGGCCAAGGCCGATGGCCGTGTCAGTCCGGACGAAATCTTTCTGGCGCAGCAGGTCATGGATCAGATGCGCCTGCAGCCGGAACAGCGCAAGCTGGCCATCGGCCTGTTCGAGCAGGGCAAGCAGGAGCAGTTCCCCTATGCCCAGGTGCTGGAGCAGTTCCGGCGAGAATGCCTGCGCCGTCGCAATCTGATCCAGATGTTTCTGGAAATTCTGACAGCCACGGCGCTGGCCGATGGCGCCATGGACCCGGCGGAGCGGCGCGTTCTGGATGGCATAGCAGTCAGTCTTGGGGTGTCGCAGGCCGAGTATGATCGTCTGGTAATGCGCATGAACGCGCAGTTTCGCTTCAGTACTGACGCGCGACCACAGGACAAACTGCAGGATGCCTACAAGGTGCTTGGACTGGAAAGCGGTGCCGAGACGCCCGAGGTGAAGAAGGCCTATCGCAAACTGATGAGTCAGCACCATCCTGACAAACTCGTCTCCAAAGGCCTGCCGGAAGAGATGATGGAGATTGCCAAGCGCAAGACCCATGAGATCAAGACGGCCTACGACACGATCATGGCCCAGCGCGGCGAGTGAGTCTGTCTCTGCAAATATGAATTCGCTCCCAAAAAAAAGCCCGGTCAAAGGACCGGGCTTAACTGACTACTATCAAGGGAGAGATAAAATGAAACAAAACCCACAATTTTGTCTGCAATCTTCCTACAACCAATCAGACTGTATGCCCCTGACTTAGTTCCACGGCCTCTGACATATTTTTCAGGTAATTTCCTCACAATCTACAACTGATTGAAATATTTAGAGAAAATCATTCAGATTGAACGTTCCTCCAAGCCAAGACTCTTCACGGCTTTCGCATTGTTGCTGTTGCTGATCACCCCGATGCTGGCCAGTTCCGGCCGCAGGTACATCTGCGTGACGCGCTGCAGATCTGCCACCTGGGTCTGCAACACGCGCTGACGATAGGCCAGGCGTACTTCGCGAGTGCGTCCGAACAAGTCGTTGTAGAACGCCTGTTTCGCTTCGCCAGCCGGCGAAGTGGATTTGTCCATGGCGCTGATCACGCCGAGAATAGCCTCTTCCACCAGACGCCATTCGTGGGCGTCACTCAGCACCCAGTCTATGGCCCTGTCGAAGTCCTGCAGAGTATCGGCCAGACGCGGATCGCGGTAGGAATAGAAACGGAAGGACGCTGAGTTGGCGTCCTGATCTGCACCGCCACCGTAGGCGCCACCCTGTTCCCGGATGCTGCGGTGCAGGAAGCCATTGCGCATGAACCCTGCCAGCACACCCAGCGTGGCGTGGTCGGGGTGTGCCGCCGGTACCGTGGGATAGGCCTTGGCGCAGAAATTCACCTGGGTATTGGTGGTCCAGATCTGCCGCACCTGCTCCCGGACGGGGGGCAGCACCAGGGAGCTGGAGGTCGCTGGCTGCGGTGCACTCTGTTGCCAGTGCTGTTGCAGACTGGCTGTGAGCATATCCTGTGCAGCGGCTTCACCCACCAGCAGGAAGCGACGGGGCGCATTGAGCACCTGCTGGTGCAGCGTGCGGAATTTGCCGAGCAGGGCGGCGGCATCGACATCGCTCTTCAGCGATTTGCCGATGGCGCGCAATGTGCCAATGCCGGCCAGTCCCGTGAACTCGTGGCTCAGGCGGGCGGTCGGACTCATGCCGCTGCTGGCCAGGGTCATGGCCAGCGAGTGGCCCTGCCCGGTAATGCTGCTTTCGCGACGGGCTGCAATCTGGTCAATGATCTCGCGCAGCCGCTGGACTTCGTCGAAGCGTACCTGCGTGAAGGTCTGGTGCAACAGGTCGGCAAGGGCGTCATGGTTGGCCAGCAGAGCCTTGCTGGACAATACCAGAATCGCATGGGTGCGCTGCTCGTCGTCCAGTCGACTGCGGATATTGGCATAGCAATTCACGCCGCCGCTGATTCTGGACTGCCAGGTCTGCACGTCGGTGTAGCTTTGGGCCCCGATGCCGAACTCCGACAGGCAGCTGGCGTAGTAGGGCAGTATCCGCAGCAGCTCGTCATCCAGTGCTGGCAGTTCGATCACGATCTGCTGATAGCACAGACCATTGGTGCCCTGGGCATAGAAGCTGGCGGGCATGCTGCCGATGCTGGTTTGCGTGGCCGTCAGCAGGGGCAGATCAGCGGGCACATCTTCCAGGCCAACCTTGGGCAGCAGAGACGGGTCATCCACGGCCTCCTGACGCGCAGTGAGCTGCTGGCTGCGGGCAAGAATCGCCTGCGCAGCCTCGGCACTCAGGCTGTCCTTGATGGCCTGCAGACGCCGCACTTCGGCTTCCATCTGCCTGGCCGCCAGGTGCGCATCCGGTGTCATGGTCAGCACCACGTTGTGAGGATTGTCGATCAGCGTGCGGCGGATCAGGCTTTTGATGAAGTCCGGGTTCTTGATCTGTTCGCGCAATTTTGCCAGGGTCGGGTCGATCTCCAGCACATTCAGCGGGTCGCCGCCGTGTACAGCGCTGGACAGACTGGCGATGATCAGTTGCAGCCCATAGGGGTGGCTGTCGCCGGTGATCTCGCGCTGGCTCAGTTCCAGCTGATGCAAGGCGGCTTCCACCTGCTCCAGCGGCACGCCGTCCTGTGCCAGGGTTTCCAGTGTGCTGCGAATCAGCGCTTCGACTTTCGGCGTGGCGTCGCTGGCACAGCCTTCCAGGCCGCACAGGAAGCTCATCTCGCGATTGCCATCTTCCAGGCCGCACATGGGCGAGGGGGAGGAGCCCAGTCCGCAGGTTTCCAGCACATTCATCAGCGGGCTGGCGCTGTTGTCCAGCAACACGCTCGACAGCAGCTGAGCCTCGAACATTTCCTGCAGATCAATGCTCTTGCCCAGCAGCCAGGCCATGACCACGTGGGTCTTGTCGCTGCCGCCTTCTTCCTCGTCTTCCTCTTCCCGCAGCGGGTAACTCTCGGTGACATGCACCGGCGCGTAATAGCGCTTCTCGTCTCGCACATGAATGTGCACGTCCAGTTTCTGGAAGCGCGACAGGGCCAGCTCCTCGAAACGCGCCATATGCTCGATGGCAGGAATATCGCCATAGGTCATCAGTACGCTGTTGCTGGGGTGATAGTGGGTTTCGTAAAAAGCCTTCAGATCGGCATAGCTCAGGTCGGGAATATGCTCGGGTTCGCCACCGCTGTTGTAGTGATACGTGGTGGTGGGGTAGAGATACTTGCTCACCGTCTGCCAAAGCAGCGAGTTCGTGGAGCTCATGGCGCCCTTCATCTCGTTGTAGACCACGCCCTTGAACTGCAAGGCGCTGTCGGCATTCTGCGGCTCGGCAAATTCAAGACGATGGCCTTCCTGGGCGAAGTCCAGCTCGTGCAGGCGCGAGAAGAACACGGCGTCCAGATAGACCTCCAGCAGATTCTGGAAATCCTTGCGGTTCTTGCTGGCGAACGGGTAAGCCGTCCAGTCGCTGCTGGTGAAAGCATTCATGAAGGTATTGAGCGAGCGGCGAATCATCATGAAGAAGGGATCGCGCACCGGGTACTTCTGGCTGCCGCACAGCACGGTGTGTTCAAGAATGTGGGCCACGCCGGTGGAGTCTATGGGCACCGTGCGCAGTGCCACGAGAAACACATTCTCCGGATCGTCGCTGGCAAGGTGGAAATACTGCGCCCCCGTGGCGCGATGCCGGTATTCCTCCAGGACCACGTTCAGCGTGGGAATGGGCTGACTGCGCAGCCACTCGAAAGCGGGGTGCATGGCCATGGGCATGGCGGTGGCTCGGGTTGGTGTCGCGGTGCCTGCTGTGCTGATCATGCGGTTCACTCCGGTAATGGGCTGGGCTGCGTTTACGCCTTGAAGACAACATGGACAGCGAGCAGTTCGACACTCGCCTGTTTCATGCATTGATGCAGTTGCAGCGTTTGTTCTTTCAGATACGCAAGTTCGGAATCACGGACGTTCGGGTTGACTTGTTTCAATGCCACCAGCCGTTTGATCTCGGCCGTCTGGGTCTGCAGCATTGCCGCAGTGGCATCGGCCACTGTCGTGCGCATGGCCGCCTGCGCCATCTGTTCGCCCTGCTGCAGCAACTGGGCAATCTGGGACTGATTCTCCGACACCAGTGTTGCTGCGTCATGTTTGTCGATGAAACGCAGTTTCGCCCGCACGGGGTCAAGGCTTACAGGCTTGCTGCGCTCCTCGGCATCTTCTGGCACCAGTGTGAAGAAAAAACTGGTGGCCGGCAGATAGCGGGCCATCTGCAGCCGACGCGGCGCCGGTTCCACGATGCGATAGACCGCTTCCACCACCAGCTCCTGGTCATCCAGCCCGGTAGGTTTGCTGTCCCGCGCTGCAAGCAAGCTCACGGCAGCCCCGCCCTGTGGAGAGTCCAGCACCATGTCCAGGGCGCCACGCACCATGGGGTGTTGCCAGGTCAGGAACTGCAGGTCTTCCCGGTGCAGGCTGAGCTGGCGGTCGAAAGCAGCGCCCAGACCCTCGTCGGGTAGTCCTGGGAAAGCCGGCACGATCATCTCTTCCGTAGGCTGAATCGAATAACTATTGTCGGAATTGTGCTCGTAATGGATACCGAAGGCGTCAAACGCCTCCTTCATGTACGCCTCGGGCGTGCAGCCGGACTCGAACTCGCGAATCTGCGCGACGATCTGCTCTGCACGCGGGCGGTTGAAGGAATTGATCTCCAGCAGTCGGTCACGACCCTGTTCCAACGCCTGATTCAGGGCCACATTGCTGGTATGGGCATCCGCCAGGAATTGCTGATATTCCTCGGTATTCGCGGCGCAGGCCAGCAGGTGGGCATGGAGTGGTTCCTGCACATCGCGATACACGCGGTAGGCCGCTGGCGCCACTTGAGCGAATGCATTCAATGCCTGCTGGTACCACTGGAACAAGGCTTCCTGCGCGCTGCCATCGAAGATCGGCAGATGAATCTGGATGGTGTGCTTCTGGCCGATGCGGTCCAGACGCCCGATGCGCTGTTCCAGCAGGTCGGGGTTCAGGGGCAGGTCAAACAGCACCAGATGGCGACAGAACTGGAAGTTGCGCCCTTCGCTGCCAATTTCGGAGCACACCAGAATCTGGGCGCTGCTCTCGGTGCCGGCAAAGTAGGCGGCGGCGCGGTCGCGGTCGATCAGGTCCATGTGCCGATGGAACACACTGCTGCGGATGCCGGCGTTGACCCGCAGGTATTTCTCCAGACTGATGGCCGTCACGTCCTGCGCGCAGATCAACAGGACCTTCTCGCCACGTTTGCTCTGCAGGAATTCCACCAGCCATTTCACGCGCGTGTCGATCGAGGTCCAGGGCAGACTGGTGGCCTGTTCCTCTTCGTCCAGCAGCGCGCTGGCGCTGATGTAAGCCATCTCTGGTTTCAGGTGAGTATCCAGTGACAAAGGCCGCAGCTTGCGCAGCTCGTCATAGGCCTCGGGCAAATCCAGCGGGTAGACATTGACTTCGCGGCTGGGGAAGCCCGTCAGCGACTTGCGGGTGTTGCGGAACAGGATGCGACCAGTGCCATGCTGATCCAGCAGCATGCGGATCAGCTGCTCCCGCGCCATGTCCTTGTCTGCCGCGCCGGCCCTGGCGCCGGGCAGTAGCGGCGCCAGCAGCTGCTCGATGCCTTCCGCGCTGTGATGGCGCGCCAGCACGCTCTGCAACTGCGTCGTGTGCGCAGCACCCAGCGGTTCGCGGCTCACCACCGCATTGATGGTGGCGGCCAGATTGTGATAGTGCGCGTGCTCATCCTTGTAGGAGGCGTAGTCGGTAAAACGGTTGGAATCCAGCAGCTGCAGCAAGGCGAAGTGGTTCTCCTGGCCCATCTGCTCGGGCGTGGCCGTCAGCAGCAGGATACCTTTTGCCGAGTCGGCAATTCGTTTGACCAGCGCATAGTCGGTGGTCTGCTTGCGCCGGGGGTTGACTGGAGTCGGGGTGGCGTCGTCCCGCAGGTGGTGCGCTTCGTCCACGATGCACAGGTCCCATTCGCCCTTGAGGGCGAATTCATACCAGGCGGGTTGACGGTGGAAAAGGTCTACACTGGTCAGCACCAGTTGATCTTCCAGGAAGGGGTTGCGGGTGCTGTTTTCGTCCTCTGCCATGGCCTCCAGAATCTCGGCGCAGCGCTCTTCGTCGTACAGGCTGAAGTGCAGACTGAAGCGACGCAGCATTTCCACCAGCCACTGGTGCAGCAGGGGTTCCGGCACGATCACGAGCACGCGGCTGGCGAGGCCGTTGACCAGCTGCTGCTGCAGAATCAGGCCGGCTTCGATGGTCTTGCCCAGGCCCACTTCGTCGGCCAGCATCACCCGTGGCGCATAGCGCGCCGCGACTTCCGAGGCGATGTAAAGCTGGTGGGCAATCAGATCGGTGCGCCCGCTGCACAGGCCCAGCACGGGGGAGCGCTCTATGTCGGCCAGACGCTCAAGGGTGTGCTTGCGCAGGTAGAACCATTGGGCGGCGTCGGTCTGCCCTGCGAACAGGCGCTCCAGTGGCTTGTTCAGAATCAGTGTGTCACTGAGCAAGGCCTCGGGCAGTTTGATGCTCTGGCTGGGGTCATCCTGCAGATGGGCGCGATAGACAAGAGTGTCTTTGTGGATGCTGACTTCGATGACGGTCAACGCATCGCCATGGCAACTGGTAATGGTGTCGCCAGTGGCAAAGACGATCCGGCTCAAGGGTGCCTGCTGCCGGGCGTAGCGGCGCTGCTGATCGCAGGAACGGAAGGCGATGGTGACCGTGCGGTGGTCGAGGTCGGTGACGATGCCCAGGCCCAGCTCTGGCTCGGTTTCACTCAACCAGCGCTGCCCGAGGGCAAACAAGAAGGATTTCGGCATGGAGTTCGGGGTGTTCCGTGTGGGGTTTGACGAGGGCGGTATGGTAGCCGATCAGCCTGCGCTTGAGAAACGCGATCAGTCTGCGTTTGGTGCTGGCGTCGACTGCGCAACGGGAGGGCGCTCAAGAGTCATGGGGCCGAACCGTCCGGCGCGGTAATCATGAATCAGCAGTTCCGCCACTTTGTGCCAGTCCACGTCACCGTCCTTGCGCACACAGCCGCGCTTGTGGGCCAGAGCCTGCATGAACTGTTCGCCTGTTGGTGGCAGCGTCTCCATGTCGTAACGCTCGCGCAGTCGCTGGGGAAACTGCTCCAGCAGCATCTGCGCGCTGAACAGCGCCACATCGGTAAATTCCATGGCGGTATTGCGAATAGCGCCGGACAGGGCAAGGCGGTACGCGGCCGCCTGATCTTCCAGTTTGGGCCACAGCACGCCGGGGGTGTCCACCAGGTACCAGTGGTCATTCAACCGCACCCGCTGCTGCCCCTTGGTGATGGCGGGCTCATTGCCCGTGCGGGCAATCTTCTTGCCGATCAGCTGGTTCAGGATGGACGACTTGCCGACATTGGGAATACCAACGATCAGGATCTGGTGCTTCTTGTGCTCCTGCTTCCAGGCGCGCAGCGCGGCAACATCAGGATTGTCCGTGGGGTTGACGACCGGGACCGGCTTGCCTGCGTTGGCCTTGCGCATCAGCTTCTGACACAGGTACAGCACATCGGCGGTTTCGATGCGCTTGTCCTTGGCACTGCTGGCGGCGAATGACAGTGGCTCGCGATTGAAGTGATCCAGCCAGTCCCGCGTAATGTGGGGGTTGGCCAGGTCGGCCTTGTTGAGAATGCGCAGACAGGGTTTGCCCTGACGCATGGACTGCAGCAGGGGGTTGGAGCTGGCTTGAGGCATGCGGGCATCCAGCACTTCGATCACCACATCGATGTCATTGATGAGTGCGGCCATTTCCTTGTTGGCCTTGTGCATATGCCCGGGATACCAGGAAATTGCCATATGTAAGTCGTGTCCGCTGCAGAAAAAGTGCGCGGATTCTAGCATCAGACGCCTGCACTTGCTCAGCAAATGCGCTGACATCAGGCAGACGCCTGACTTGAATTCATGCCGCCAAGGCTCGACACTTGGCGCCATTCGAAGTCATCCTCAGCACTTCCGACACGCCCGACAGGACTCAGTCATGAACATGCAGAACAGTATCGAATCCAACCTGCGCGCTGCACTGGCGCTGGAACATCTCGATATCCTCAACGAAAGTCACAAGCACGCCGGGCCGGGTACCGAGACGCATTTCAAGGTCACTGCCGTGTCACCCGAGTTCGAAGGCATGGGGCCTGTCAAGCGCCATCAGCGGATGTACCAGTTGCTGACGACTCAGCTCAATGAAGGTGTACACGCTTTGGCGCTGCATACCTATACGCCGGCGGAGTGGGCGCGAAAGAATGGAGTCGCGCCGCGGTCTCCTGAGTGTGCGGGTGGCAAGCACTAAGCCCCGCTGGTTTGCAAAAACAGGCCTTTTCGCGTAGGGTCGCGCTGACTTTGTTCACCCATTACGACAATACGGTACCTGATTTGTCCTTTCTGAGACTGTTTGCATATCCCCGCACCTCCACACTTTTACAGGTGTGCACGGGAGTTATCTTGCTGGCGCTGATTGCTGCTCTGCAGCTGCGCGCCTGGCGCGACAGCCCTGAGGAAGTGTTGCCGCGGCCTGTCGAAAGTGCAGAACAGACCCGCGAAGCCTTGCCCGATTTCGAAGCCATCACCAGTATAGAAGCCAAGAAGGACGCGTTCTTTTCCTATTTCCACGCCTATATCGAAGAAGAAAATGTCCACATTCTGAGAAGTCGCGAGCGGCTGCTGGATTTTCGCGCCATTCTGGCAGGAGGCGCTCTGCTCAGTCCTGCCGAGCGCCATGCGCTTGACCTGATCGCCGCCGAGTACCGCATTCCCCGCAATGACCTGCCGATCGTCGACATGGTGGAGGAGTTGCTGCTGCGGGTGGACATCATTCCCCCGTCTCTTGCGCTGGCACAGGCAGCAACGGAATCGGCGTGGGGCACGTCGCGTTTTGCGAAGGAAGGCAACAATATCTTTGGACAATGGTGTTTCGATGAGGGCTGTGGACTGATCCCTGGTCAACGTGCTGATGATGCCAGCCACGAAGTACGCGCCTTTGCCTCCGTCCACGCCGCCGTGAAGGCCTATTACCGCAATCTGAATTCCAATCCCACCTACGAGTATTTCCGCGAGTTGCGGGCCCACATGCGCCTGCATGACAAGCCTCTGAATTCCCACCAGCTGGCCGACGGACTGACCCGCTACTCGGAACGTGGCCGCGCCTATGTAGCCGAGATACGCGACATGATTCGCATCAATGAGCTGCACAAGTACGACCAGCGTGGTTGATCTTCAGTCCCGATTGGCGGGCGTCGAGCGCGTCCAGTCCTTCGAATACCAATAGAATCGGTTCGAATCCCGCAACGGTGCCGTACACAGATAGCGGAAGCGCCGCAAGTTGAAGGTCTGTTCCGTGCTCAGTTTCACCAACCCGTTCTTCTGATCCAGCCATTCCATCTGCATGGGTTGACCGCCTGCGTAGCAGCCTACCTGCCGGAAATTGAAATCCCCCGGGGCGAACTGCAGCGTGACGTCGGGGCTGGTGTTATCGGTGATTGTGTCCTCGGGGTCGACTTGCAGCAGGTGGAACGCCAAGGTCTGCACCTTTTGTGCGAAGTCGCTGAGCTCGATGAAGCTGCCTCCAAACGGAAAGCGGGGCAGGGCCAGAAAGTCGGAGTCGAAGCCCACAGCTCCGGACTGTTGCCCGAGCGCGATGAATCCCAGCTCACGAATCATGGCCTTGTTGGACAGGTCATATTCGCCATAGGGATAAGCCATGAACCTGTGGTCCTGGCCCGTCTCGGCCTTGATGCGCGCCTGGGCACGCAGGAATTCTTCCCGCAGTCGCGCTGTGCGGCCTGCCTGATCTTCTCCAGGCAGTGCGTCGACCATGTGCGGGTGGTTCTCCGTGTGGTTGGCGATAGTGACACCTGCGTCAGACATCTCCCGTATGTGCGCCCAGCTCATGAAACCCGGCTGATTGTCGTCATGGGGCTGCGTGTTGATGAATACGGTGAACGGGAAGCCGTACTCCTGCAGCATCGGAAAGGCGGTGTCGTAGATCGAGATGTAGCCATCGTCAAACGTGATGGCCACGGTCTTGTCGGGCACAGGCTGGCGGGACTGCAGTGCCGACAACAGTTCCGGCAGCGCCATGACATTGAATCCGTTGTCCCGCAGGTGATTCATATGCTCACGGAAACGGGCAGGGGGCACGCTGGTGGAGGGCGGTGTGGACTCGGAAATATGGTGATACAGCACGATCGTGGCGTGTTCGGCTGCCTGGGTGCAACCGGACCACAGCAGCAGGGCTGCAATGGTGAAACTCGGAAACTTCATTGACTGCCTCTCCTAGCGTTATTTAGGGGCTATTCTGATGGAAGCGAGGCCGGCAAGACAAGGCACAGCTGCCCTCGGCGTCCTGTCTATGGCTCAGGAGTTTGACTATAATGCCGGCCACTTTCACGTACGGCGGAGTCGCCCTCATGTTCCACGGAAATGCCCTACAGCTGACTCGACTCGCGTCCGGCATCGGCCATCTGTGTTTCGATCTGCAGGGCTCTGCTGTCAACAAATTCAACCGACTGACGCTGGACGAACTGCGTGATGTGCTGGTGCTTGTCAGTGCCAGCGATCTGCGTGGTCTGGTGTGCAGCAGTGCCAAAGGCAGTTTCATCGTCGGTGCCGACATCGCCGAGTTTGCGAGCTTGTTCCAGCAACCGGCGCAAGTCCTCAAGGCGTGGGGGCTGCAATGCAATGCGCTCTTTACGGCGCTGGCTGGACTGCCCATACCAACTGCATGTCTGGTGGATGGCCAGGCACTGGGAGGCGGCTTCGAATTCTGTCTGGCCACCGACTATCGCGTGGCCAGCGAGGCGGCCGTATTCGGATTTCCGGAAGTGGGGCTGGGCATTTGTCCCGGCTTTGGCGGGACAGTCCGCGCTCCGCGGGTGATGGACCTGCAGCCGGCACTGTCCTGGATACTGTCCGGCACCTCGCAAAGCGCTGCAGACGCATTGGCCGCGGGTGCCATCGACGCGCTGGTGGACAGCAATCTGCTGATGGATGCCGCGCTGGAGTACCTTGAAGAGGCCCTGCAGTCGCCCGCAGACTGGCAGGCACGTCGCGCCCTCAAACAGGCAGCCGTTGCGCAGGAAGGGCCCGGGCTGAGCCAGGTCCTGGCCGAGGCCCACGCGCTTTTGCACTCTGCACGCAATCCTCACAACCCAGCCCCGCTGGCGACACTGCGCAGCCTGGAGCAGAGTGTGCTGTTGCCCGCTGCCCAGGCGTTGGAGCTTGAATCAGCTTGTTTTGTCGCGCTTGCCCAGAGCAATGTGGCAACCAACCTGATCGGCCTGTTCACCGGTGAGCAATGGTTGCGGCAAAAGACCCGGCAATGGCAGGCTCAGGCACTGCCCGTCAAACGCGTGGCAGTGCTCGGCGCCGGCATCATGGGCGGTGGCATTGCTTATCAGGCAGCGCTCAAGGGTCTGCCGGTCGTGATGAAGGACATCGCGCAGACGGGGCTGGATGCCGGGATGAAAGAAGCAGGACAACTATTACAAAAGCAGGTACAGAAGGGCCGCCTCAGCGCCGGCACTGCGCGGGACGTCCTGGGCAGCATCCAGCCCACCCTGGACTACACGGGTTTCGACGGCGTCGATCTGGTGGTAGAGGCAGTGGTCGAGAATCAAAACGTCAAACAGAAAGTGCTGGCAGAGGTGGAAAGCCGGCTCGCTCCGGGAGCAGTGCTGGCCTCCAATACGTCGACCATTTCCATCACGGCACTGGCCCGCAGCCTGGCGCGGCCGGAGCAGTTCTGCGGCATGCACTTCTTCAACCCAGTGCCGCTGATGCCGCTTGTGGAAGTCATTCGCGGCGAGCACAGCAGCGCAGCCGCCATTGCGACGACCGTTGCCTGCGCCCAGCGCATGGGCAAGACGCCCATCGTGGTAAGGGACTGCCCGGGCTTTCTCGTCAACCGTATTCTGTTTCCCTATTTCGGGGCCTTCTCCATGCTGCTGCGGGACGGTGCGGACTACCGCGAGATTGACGCAGCAATGGAAGCCTTCGGCTGGCCGATGGGCCCGGCCTGGCTGTTGGATGTTGTCGGCATCGACACCGCCGTCCATGCTCAGGCCGTCATGGCGGCCGGCTTCCCGGAGCGCATGCACTACGAATTCAAAAGCGCGATGCAACTGTTGTTCGAGGCAGGCCAGCTCGGGCAGAAGACAGGCTCGGGTTTCTATCGCTACACCGCAGACAAGACTGGCCGCCTGCAAAAGCAGCTGGACGAGGACTGCCTGGCCCGCATCGGCGTGGTGCAAGGCCCGGCGCGACAATTCACCGCAGCCGAGATTGTCGAGCGCATGATGCTGGCAATGTGCCTGGAAACCGCCCGTTGTCTGGAAGACGGCATCGTCGACTCGGCTGTCGAGGCGGATATGAGTCTGGTACTGGGACTTGGTTTTCCTCGCTTTCGAGGGGGTGCGCTGCGCTATATTGACAGCATGGGCGCGCGCGCCTTCTGCGCCCAGGCCGACCGCCACGCCGCGCTTGGCCCCCTGTATTTTCCCACTGCAGGACTGCGTGCCATGGCGGCCGCAGATTCCCGTTTTTACGCATGAACGTTACAGGTGACGCAATGACGACGACAGACATCTCCAGTTCCCCTGCCGCCAGCGCCGACGCAGAAAGCCAGGCCCTGCGCCGCCAGCGTCTGCTCAACCGCAGCCACAAGAATCTCCGCCGCGACGTGGGGTGGGCCATCGCCGACTACAACATGATCGAGGAGGGCGACTATGTCATGGTCTGCATGTCCGGCGGCAAGGACTCCTACACCATGCTGGACATCCTGTTGAGTCTGCAGAAGCATGCGCCTATCGATTTCCGCCTGATCGCCGTGAACCTTGACCAGAAGCAGCCGGGTTTTCCTGAACACGTCCTGCCCGATTACCTGAGCACGCTTGGCGTGGAGTACCACATCATCGAGCAGGACACCTATTCGATCGTCAAGGAGAAGACGCCCGAGGGCAAGACCTTCTGCGGCCTGTGTTCACGTCTGCGCCGGGGCAGTCTTTACAGCTATGCCAAGCAGATCGGTGCCACCAAGGTGGCCCTCGGCCATCATCGTGAAGACATCGTCGAGACGCTGTTCCTGAACATGTTCTTCGGCGGCACGCTCAAGGCCATGCCTCCCAAGCTGCTCAGTGACGACAAGCAGAACGTGCTGATTCGTCCGCTTGCCTACTGCAGCGAGCAGGAAATTGCGCGCTATGCGAAGCTGAAGGAGTTTCCGATCATCCCGTGCAATCTCTGCGGCACCCAGGAGAACATGCAGCGGCGCACCATCAAGGAGATGCTCAAGCAGTGGGACCGCGAGTACCCCGGTCGCGTCGAGAGCATCTTCCGCAGCATTGCCAATGTGGCGCCTTCTCAGTTGGCTGATCCGCGCCTGTTCCCGTTCTCGGGTCTCAAGGCCATCAGTGATGAAGCCACACCCATCGATATCACGAACATCGGCTGAGGCCTTCCATGCAGATTCCGTGGCAGCAGTTGGCCCCTGATACCGTGACGGCAATTCTCGAGGAATTCGCCACGCGTGAGGGCACCGACTATGGCCATGAGCAGTACACGCTGGCGCAGAAAGTAAGCATGCTGCGCCGGCAGCTGGAGCGTGGCGATGTCGCAGTGAGCTTCGACACCCAGACCGAGACCTGTTCCCTGATCAGCCTGCGCTGAAGGGCGCCATTGCCAGAGCGAGTGCGTTGCATGACCGAAAATACCTCTGCTGTTCCCGAGCCGACTGTCCAACTGGATGCCTGCGGTCTGTTCTGCCCCGAGCCCGTGATGCTGCTGCACAACCGCATCAGAGACATGGCCTCGGGCGCTGTGCTGGAGGTCATCGCCACGGATCCTTCCACGACGCGCGACGTGCCGAAGTTCTGTCTGTTTCTGGGGCATGAGCTGCTGAAAAGTTCACAGCACAATGATCGTTACCATTACCTGATCCGCAAGGCCTGACGCCATGACGCCGCGGCCAACTGACCCCCTGTACCTGGTGGATGCGTCCATCTACATCTTTCAGGCCTGGTTCTCGCCGCATTATGAAGTGCTCTCGAAAGATGGCCGCGACCTGAGTGCCTTCTTCGGCTTCGCTCAGTTTCTGAACCGCTTCCTGCGCCAGACCCGCCCCCGGTCCATCGCCATTGCCTTCGACGAAAGTCTGTTCTGCGGCTTCCGCCATACGCTGTACCCGGCGTACAAGGCCAACCGTGAATTGCCTGATGAGGAACTCGCGCGGCAACTGCACGCCTGCGCGGCGCTGGCGCCACTCATGGGCGTGGCAGCGTGGGGCAGCAAGGTCTACGAGGCCGACGACATCATTGGCACGCTGGCGTCTATGGGAGCTGCCACTGTGGGATCTGATACTTTGGAGTCTGACATTGTAGGAGCGGGCCCTGCCCCTGTGGGTGCGGGCCCTGCCCTTGTGGGAGCGGGCCCTGCCCGCGAACCGACTCTGCGCCAGCGCCCCATCTGCATCGTCTCCCGCGACAAAGACCTCGCCCAGCTGCTGCACAGCGATGCGGACCACCTCTGGGACTACACTGGCAACACCCGTCGCTACCGCAAAGACATACAACGGCAGTACGGTATCCGCCCCGAGCAGATTCCCGACTACCTGGGGCTGGTAGGTGACGCCGTGGACAGCATTCCCGGGGTGCCTGGCATCGGCCCGGTGGCTGCCACGAGCCTGTTGCAGCACTTTGAGTCCATTCCGCTGCTTTACGAGAATCTGCAGGACGTGGGCAGTCTGCGCTATCGCGGTGCCAGCAAGGGGGCCGATCTGCTGCGCCGTCACGAAGCGCAGGCGCGCCTGAGCCGCACACTTGCGACGATCGTGAACGATGTCGATGATCCTTCCGAAGGGTTTTCACAGGCCAGCATCACAGACCTGCAGTGGCAACGCCCGGACGTGGAAGGCGTGGCTGCGCTGCTGGAGCAAATGGCTGTTGAGGAGCTCGCACGCGAGCGCTTTCTAACCTTGTTGCAGGGTTTGCAGCCAGCAGCCGCAGGAGACACCGCATGAAAATCGTTGCCGATGAAAACATCGTGGCGGTGGCCGATCTCTATCGCCGCCATGGCGAGCTGCTGCTGATGCCTGGCCGGGCCATAGCACGAGAGCACGTGCGGGATGCCGACGTGCTGCTGGTGCGTTCCATTACGCGGGTGGATCGCGGGCTTCTGGAAGGCTCAAGCGTGCGCTTTGTGGCGACGGCCACCAGTGGCACCGATCACCTTGACCTGCTCTGGCTGGCGCAGCAGGGCATCGCCGCGGTTGAAGCGGCCGGCAGCAATGCCAATGCCGTGGTGGAGTACTGTCTTGCCAGCCTTGCCGAGCTGGTGCTGCGAGGCAATCTCACTCTGCAGGGGCGCTCCGTGGCCATCATCGGCTTCGGGCAGGTGGGCTCGCGTTTGCACACCGCGCTGCACACACTGGGCATTGAGGCCCTGGTCTGTGATCCCTTCGTGGAAAGGGAGAGCCGTCGGGATGGCCGCCATTCCCGCGTACAGTTCTGCTCCATGGATGAGGCTCTGCAGGCATCAATCATCAGCCTGCATACGCCGCTGACGCGCGATGGTTCGCACGCCACCCGGCACCTGCTGGACAGGACGCGCATCGATTCCTTGCCGGCTGGCACTGTGCTGATCAATGCGGCCCGCGGTGGCGTAGTGTGCAATGCGTCGCTGCTGGCGCGTTTGCAGCGTCGCAATGATCTTCACTGCATTCTGGATGTGTGGGAGAACGAGCCCGAGATTTCTTCAGCCTTGTTGCAACACGTGGCCCTGGGGACTCCGCATATTGCAGGCTACAGCGTGGAAGCGAAGGCGAGTGCCAGTGAGCGCAATTACCGGGATTTCCTGCAGCATTTCGCGTTGCCGGATGCGCGTGCGGTGCCTGCTGCGGCTGCGGAGCGTGTGACACTGCAGGTCGATCTTGGCGGAGCCGGGACCGACGAGTTGGCCTTGGCACGCTGTCTGCGAGCGGCCTTGCCAGTGGCGCAGATCGATAGGGAATTGCGCGCGTCAGAACCAGGCGCAGACCTGTTCGACGCGATTCGCAAACGCATCAGTGAGCGGCGCGAGTTCGCGCATTACACCCTGCAGGTGACCGGGCTGGGGGAGGGGAGAGTCAGTGCCGCTCTTGCATCGCAAGTGACGGCATTGGGCTTTCAATGGGAGGTAGCGCGGTCTGACTGATCAGAATTCCGCGCGGGACAGGAAGCGCTCGATCTTGCCGATGGCCTGCGTCAGCACATCGCTGTTGGGCAGGAACACGATGCGGAAATGCTGGGTGTCTGTCACGTTGAAGGCACTGCCCTGCACCAGGAGAATCTTTTCCTTCTCCAGCAGATCGAACACGAATTTCGCGTCGTCTTTGACCGGGTACACCTGCGGGTCCAGCTTCGGGAACATGTAGATTGCGCCCTTGGGCTTCACGCAGCTGACACCCGGGATGGAGGTAATCAGGTTCCACGCCAGATCGCGCTGCTCACGCAGACGTCCGCCGGGCAGAATCAGTTCGTTGATGCTCTGGTAGCCGCCCAGTGCTGTCTGCACGGCAAACTGGGCAGGCACGTTGGCACACAGCCGCATGTTCGACAGAATCTCCAAGCCTTCGATGTAGTTCTCCGCCTTGTCCTTGGCACCACTCAGAATCATCCAGCCGGAGCGGAATCCTGCCAGGCGGTAAGCCTTGGACAGTCCATTGAAGGTGATGAAGAACAGGTCGTCACACAGAGACGCAATGGGAATGTGCCTGGCATCGTCGTACAGAATCTTGCTGTAGATTTCGTCCGAGAACACCACCAGCTTGTGCTTGCGGGCCACGCGGATGAGGTCTTCCAGAATCTCCTTGCTGTACAACGCCCCGGTGGGATTGTTGGGGTTGATGATCACGATGGCCTTGGTGTTGGCTGTGATCTTCTTTTCAATGTCCTTGATGTCCGGGAACCAGTCAGCGGCTTCGTCGCACACATAGTGCACGGGGGTGCCGCCTGCCAGACTCACGGCGGCCGTCCACAAGGGATAATCCGGGGCAGGGATGAGGACTTCGTCGCCGTTGTTAAGAAGGGCCTGCATGGCCATGACGATCAGCTCGCTGACGCCGTTGCCCAGATAGATGTCGTTGATGTCGACACCCTTGATCTGCAGTTGCTGGCATTCCTGCATGATGGCCTTGCGCGCAGAGAACAGGCCTTTGGAATCGCTGTAGCCCTGGGCATTGGAGAGGTTGCGGATCACGTCCTGGATGATCTCGTCGGGTGCCTCGAAGCCAAAGGGCGCCGGGTTGCCGATGTTGAGCTTGAGGATGCGGTGGCCTTCTTCTTCGAGGCGCTTGGCTTCCACCAGTGCCGGACCACGGATGTCGTAACAGACCTTGTTCAGCTTGTCGGACTGCCTGATCTTCTTCATAGCGATGATTCTCTGCCTTCACAGTCCCTGAGGGTGATCTGTGCGAATGGATTGCGCCGTATGCCTTGTGCAGCGGACGTCAGGGCGGCTATTGTAAACCCCCGCAGCGAAATTGACAGCGCACAGAATGGGCTGTTTTTGCGAGTACAGCATTGAGGAGCAGGGCGTGAAGGACACCGAAATACGCATCCGCAGCGATGAGGAACTGCGCCAGAGCCTTGGCGAAGAGGGCTATCGCATCGTGCGCCAGAAGGGCACGGAACGCGCTTTCACCGGCCGCTACTGGAACAGCAAGACGCCGGGTCTGTACCGCTGCTCGGTGTGCTCGAACCCCTTGTTCGATTCCGCCACCAAGTACGACTCCGGCAGTGGCTGGCCCAGTTACTGGCAGCCGGTGGCACCCGGTCATGTGAAGGAAGAAACAGACCGCAGTCACGGCATGCTGCGCACGGAAGTGTTGTGTGCCCATTGCCAGGCGCATCTGGGCCATGTGTTTCCCGATGGGCCTGCGCCCACCGGGTTGCGCTACTGCATCAATTCGGCGTCGCTGGAGCTGGATTCTGAGATTTGATTCACCACCTCGGCTGAGTGTCGTTGCCTGAATCAGCAGCCGCCGGAAATTTCGTAATTCTTCTGCAATGTGAACACTCCCTGTACCGAGTTCGGAGTGGTCGGGGCAGAGTCGCGGAGATCAAATGCGCCAACAAACCCGTTGCCATCGGCGCCCGTGAACGCGCCTCCCAGATTCGCGGATGCACCGCCGATCAGTGGCACGTTGGCGCTCGTGCCTACATCGGTGATGGTCAGGCTGCCGTAGTCAGGGTCCAATCTCACGCCTAAGGCATTGATGACACCATTAAAGTGAAGGTGCCATTTCTGCGCGACCGTGCCTGAGATTACCTCCAGGTGACCATTGGTGATGGTGCCGTCATCAAAGTCCATATCGAAGCGGGCATCGACATCGCTGAAGGTACCTGCGGAAGACCCGGTCCCGTACCCGGAGCCATCAGACAACCCGTATCGCCACTCTCCCTTCAGCTGGTTGATTACAAACTCCGGAGTCAACTGCAAGCCGGCAAACAGGTTGTTTGCGTCTGTCTCAATAGCTCCGCTGAGATTGGCGATGGTCGAATTGTTCCAGTCGCCCCAGTCAACCGTCAGGTTTTCCTTGCCTAGCGCGGCGGTTCCGCTGACGTATTGGCCAGCCCCCTCATCGTTCTTGAACGCAAAGGCTGCAACGGCCTGATTGCCACTGTTGATGAACATTCCGCCGATGTTGCCGCTGATATTGGTGCTTTGATAGTCAACGCCTGCCTTGAGGCTGGTGCTGCTCATACTGAGGCTGATAAACGGTCCGAAGGTGCCGGTCTTGCTGCGGGCCTGACCATTGAAAGCGGTAGTCCAGATATTGTCGCCGGTGTAGATTTTCAACTTGCCGTTGCTGATGGCACCGGTATCCAGATTCAGTGTGAAGCCGAATGTGCTGAGATTGCCGCTGTTGATTTCTCCCTCGTTGCCGCCACCCTGTGCCGCGAGCACCGAGGAGTAACTTGCGTATTTGCCTGCCAGCTGCCCTGGGGCGCTGGGAGTCGCAATGAACCAGTAGGCATCCTGGGTCAGCTCAGAGTCTGTTGAATTCAGTGAGTCGCGAACAATGCGGGCCCCGGATTCCGAATCCCATTCTCCCCACGTGAGCAGACTTCCCAGTCCACCCACGTTGGTGACAACAGTCGGGTTTGCCCCGCCTTTACGGAAAATCTGTTGTGGCCGGTCAATATGAAACTGCGAGTCGTCGTACCAGGAATCTGCTGTGAGGGCATTGTCGGCGAGCAGATAATTGCTGGAATTGCCTCTGCGTTGAGCATGCCCGCCGAAAAGCCCCGCGAAGCCTCCGGCCACGCCATTCGCTGTTGCCAGAATGCCGTACTCGCCCAGATTGAAGCCGATGATTTCGTCGGCACTCAGATAGTTGCCAACGCCAAGCAGGTAGGCGGCGCGCAGATGGTCGCTGGGTGCACTGTTCTTGTAGATGTGGACGCCGCCCACGTACGTCTGGTTACTGGTGCCGCTGAACGAGCCGGTAAAGCCGCCTGCGAGGCTGGCCGTCAAGGCTGTGCTTGTATTGTCAATGCGTGTATTGCTGATGTTGAAAGAGGTCAGAATGCCTTGTGTGAACGAGCCAGTGTATTCGAACTCCCAATTTTCAGAGCCTGTGCCACAGCTTTCTCCGCGGACACACAGTGCAAGAATGCCATTGGCGACATTGCCGGTGCTGAAGTCGATGTCAAACGCCGACTTCAAACGCCAGAGCACCATGCTGCCTTCGTGCAGATAGTGGTTGACGGCGCCGTAAGTGGACCCATTCAAACCAAGATAGGTCCGTGTGCCAGTGGTGGGGAGTTGGGCCTGCGAGGTCGGCACAAAGTTGACGAAAAGCAAACTGTCACTGCCGCCAGCAAACTGGCTGTTGTTGGCGTAGTTGGTGAACAGTTTGTAATTGTCGCCCTCAGAAATACTCCACTTGCCCCAGGTCACGCCGGTTTCATTGACGTCGGAGATGCGTGCAGAAACCCCTGCGCTGTGACGTTGGTAGATGAAAGCCGGTTCAGTGTTGGTCGTCAGCGGGCTGCTGGCAATGCTGCTCACCAGGGTTTCGGTGACGCCTGCAAGATTTGCATTGCCGTCCCCATCATTGACCTTCACCCTGCCATAGACCGCCAGTGGTGAATTCGGGCTCGCGGCAGGAAAGGCTCGACCAAGCGCGAAGCCGAAGCGGTCCGCATGGAGGTTTGCATACTCCGAGGAGGAGAGCACGGGCACCAGCACGGTCTTTTCGAGCAGCACTGCGCCATAGCGGCGCTCACTGTTGCCTTGCTTCAGCAAGTCAAAGCCAGCGAGGAATCCGAATTTGTCGTCGTTGACTGAAGCACCTTCTGCCTCTACCACTCCTTCCGCAAAGGTAAATACGCCGGTAAGGCTGCCGCTGAAATTATTTAGAGAGTTCGAATCCGAGTAAGAGATGCTGCCATTGAATGCAGTGACTGGCAGAATGCCATTGCTGACTGATCCCGTGAATGTGTCTGCTGTCCAGGTCTGCAGCACGCCTGCACCTGTCGAACTCGTCAGCTTCAACTTGCCATTGGTCAAGTAGCCGCTGCCCAGGTCGATGTCAAAACTCCCGTGAATATTGTCGATGGAGTCGGTGGTGGAGTCGGCTGTGGCGAGGAACTGTCCGACTGTCTCGAAGTAATGCACGCCTGTCAGATTGGCCTCGGGACTGGGTGACGCCGACGCCACGATGACAAATCCGCGAATAGTGTTCCGGAGCATTTCGTTGCTCAAGTTGTAATTGTAGACAAGGCTGCCGTCTAAATTCGTCCCCTGCCAGCGCGTCCACTCAATGTCGAAACCGTTGATGCCTGTTGTCGTGGTCCGCAGGCTTGCGTTCCCGCTACGCAAGATGAATCCGGGGTTGGCGCTATACACCAAGGGGACATTGCCCGCGGAATAGAGCGAAGTTTGACCAATGCTGATGCCGAGATTTTTGGTGCCATGGCCAATTATTGCAAAGCCGCGACGGTCGAGATCTGCGATTTCCAACGCTGAAATAGCGGGTGGCAGTTTGAAGACTGTCGTTCCGATAATGGCATTGCTTGGGCTTTCTTCTGCAGCAATTTGCTCAAATATCTTGAAGCCGGCTACGAAACCTTCGCCAGAATGGCCAGTCAGGAAGCCACTCAGAGTGCCACGCAATGGCCTGCTGGATTCAGTGGTAAAAAGATTTCCACCTTCGCTTAAGACCCCCGTTGCAGTGAAAGAACTGGTCACGATTTGTCCTTCCAGCTCGACGTCCTGCAACTTGCCCTCGAGTAGTGGCCCCTCGAAATGATCGACTTCCCAGCGTTCCCATACCTCGCCGCTGGAGGTGCAGCCATTGGCTCCTATGCAAATATTGAGAGTTCCGGCCCACACATCAGTTGAGGCGGCAATTCCCAGCTGGAGTCTTCCGCTCACTCCCTGAACAGCCGGCCCACTGTTGTTGCGACTGGCCAGGAATGCTGACGTGGTATCGAACCAGGCAGCGCCGCTCAAGGAATCAATTGTCTCGCCGTCAGTTGGTGCTGCAGACACCAGGATGAACTTGTCCAGCCCAATGACTTCCGATGCAGTCGCATTCTGTTGCACTGACGGTGCCAGCACAGAACTGGTCCACAGGCCCCACTGAACGCCCAGTCCGGCCACATTGAGCTGGAAACCTGACGCAGTGGCCGCACCGCGCCGAATGTAGGTGTCGTCGTCAATGTTCCCGAACAGCGGTGCGTCTTCCTCGAAATCCGTGGCGCTGCCGCCCAGAACGTCGAAGCTGTGGCCGAGGGCCAGACCGCCGCGGTTGGAATCATCGAGATCGTCAAGTTCATCCTCCGAGATCGCCGTAGGTGTTGGCGTTGGTTGTGGAGTCGGAGTCGGGGTCGGGGTCGGCGTAGGCGTAGGCGTAGGCGTAGGTGTCGGGGTCGGCGTAGGCGTCGGTGTAGGCGTCGGCGTCGGTGTAGGTGTAGGTGTAGGTGTAGGTGTAGGCGTCGGCTCAGGCTCAGGTTCTGGTGTCGGAGTTGGCGTCGGAGTCGGAGTCGGTGTAGGCGTAGGCGTAGGCGTAGGCGTCGGAGTTGGTGTCGGTGTCGGTGTCGGTGTCGGTGTCGGTGTCGGTGTCGGTGTAGGTGTAGGTGTAGGTGTAGGTATAGGCGTAGGCGTAGGCGTAGGAGTCGGTGTAGGTGTAGGCGTCGGAGTCGGAGTCGGAGTCGGCTCAGGGGTCGGCGTCGGAGTCGGTGCAGGAGTCGGCGTTGGCTCAGGGGTCGGCGTTGGAGTTGCCTCAGGTGTCGGCACGGGTGTCGGAGTTGGAGTCGACTCAGGTGTCGGAGCGGGTGTCGGAGTAGGAGTAGGATCCGGCTGTGGGCACAAGGTTGCGTCAGTGGCGCAGGTGAGGGCGCCATTACCACTGTCATTTGGGTTGATGCTTACCGGCTGTGCCGAGCCTTGGCCGGTGCCAGCGGTATTGCCGCCAGTCGTGATGGTGCCCGGGACAATGGCATTGACAGTATTCTCGTCGCGCAGAGTCACCAGAGTCGTAACGGGAGGCAATTCGCGATTGTCTGGATTGTTGTTGGTATTGCCAGCCGTATTCCCCGCACCGGCATTGCCAGCGTCTGCATCGGCATCGGCATCGGCATCGGCATCGCCGTCACCATCCGCGCCGCCGTCTGCATCGCCATCTGTGTTTTCCTCTTCTTCCTCTTCTTCCTCTTCGTCACTGAGTTCTTCGTCAGTGGCAATGGCGATACTGCCTGTGCCAGGGGGCCAGTCCAGAAGTCCGGATGGAGCCTAATTGGGATCTTCCACCAACCCAATGTCAAAATCCGCATCAGTGCCCAGCTCCAGCAATCCGAATTCGTTTTCGATCTGTGTGCCCCCACGGAACACACCGGCCACCAGGCCTCCGGGCGTAATCTCCCCGAGGTGATCCGTGCCGCGAATACCGATGGTCGCAAAAGGTGTTTCGACTCTGTAGGCTTCCTTGTTGGCGTCGCCGATCGTCCCTGTAATGGTGCGAAAGCCGCCCTGAATAAGGCTCATGGTGGCACTGTCTTCCTGGCCGGAAGCCGCCTGGAAGCTGTAGTCACTGATCTCGAAAACGGTATCTGCCTTCAAGGCAATGATGGCGTCGTCAGTCAGACGCAGCTGCGCATACCCGTCGGCGCTGGTTGTAATGGTGTCACCCACGAAAAGATCCACACCGCGTGTCAGCGGTCGCGTCGATCCGTTCGCAGAGGCAGTGACCTGGCCCGTCACCTTGACTACTTTGCCGACTGTTGTTTCTTCAGCTGCGTGACTGGCGAGCGAGCAGAGCACCAGACTTGTAGCCAGGCACACAATTTGGAGCTGTCGATTCAGGCGCTGCAAGTGCTTGTTCAATTGATGTGCTCGTCACTTCCTGGTGCTAAAGCTGGAATCTGAACCCAGCCTGGAATTTGGATCGCGTGTATTCGAACAGCGGGATGTTGCTGTCACCGCTGCTGTAACTGGCCTCGGCGCTCATGGTCAGTCTGTTGGAATAAGTCCAGCTCCACCCTACGGCTGCATTGGTGCTGGTGTCATTTCTGACGTCATTGAAGAAAACAGGGTGTTGATCGGCATGTTCAGTTTTCTGCAAGGAGACTCGCACATAGGGCGTATGGCTATTGTTGAAGCGCCAAAGCACATTGTGCGAAATGCCGTAATAACTGCGTCCGTTGTGTTCTCCTGCAGAGTCACGCACCCGGTCATCGGCGTAGAAGAGCGTGAAGCTGTTGGTAAATCGGTCCGATAACTTGGTCAGGGTGCCAGAGATCAGGGCCTGATTGGTGTCCTTCAAGTCATTGCGTGGAGCCGTAGGCGTATTGTCGTTGCGCGTGGTCGACACTGAGACTGCCAAGCTCTGGTACCAGCCATTCTGCCCGGCTCGCTGCCATGAGTTGTTGAAGCGCAGCGAGCCCTGAAAGGCTTCCTTGTCCAGATACACCCTCTGGAACTGCACGCTGTGACGGAATCGATTGACTTCGCCACCCCAGCCGTAAGTAAGGTCTGCCAGGGAGTAGTCCATGTCGAACTGACTGGAGGATTGATTGTCGTGGCGGTTGAGTATGAGGTTCGCGTCAATGCTGGTGTTGCGGGTAAAGGGCCGGCGGTAGCCAAGACCGACTGTGAGGTCTGCGAAGTCGTCGGCTGTTTTCAGGCCGTCGGCACCCAGTTCAATCTCACCAATCAGGGGGGTATCGACCAAGCCGTTGGCTGTGGCGCTGTTGATATTGTCATCGTGCCCGAACTGCGGTGCGACTGAGAAGGTGAATTGCGAGCGCTGGCTGTTGCGACGTGCTTCAATCAGGGCGAGAAATGCCTGAATATTGTCCTGCACATTCTGGGGAGGATTGCTGGCCAGAACTTCAGTGAACAGCGCTTCGGAAGCGGGAAGATTGTTGGTCAGCTGGTGTGCCCGAGCCAGCTCCAGACGAGCTCTTTGTCGCAGGATGCTGGTCTCTCCAGTGACGACGACACGTTCCAACGCGAATATGGACTCATTGACGTTCCCTGTTTCGAGGGCGGCGATACCGAAGAGGATGTCGAATTCGGAATCACCCTCCCATGCATCAAGCTGACTGTTGCCCACTTCGAAGGCTTCCGCGAATTGGCCAGCTGAAACAAGCTGATTTAGCTGCGCAGTTGGCGGCGGTGTTTGCGCCAAAGCTCCGGTGACGCAGGTGCCGCTGGCAATAACCAGACAGATTGCGCGATTCAGTCTCATAAAGTGGCCCATTGCTGACAATCTGTGACAGTGCCTGGTGCGGCACTGCTGTTTTTGGTTTTTTCCCGTTACTGCGTGAAAAATTTCGTTCTGGACGAAATAATTAATTTATTGTCGTAACTTTACCTGTAATAAATCATTTTTAAACGTAGGTCATTAATTCCGTGGGAAATTTGTGATGAGCTTCGAATCCCCGGTGGTCATTCACCATTTTCCATGTCAGAAGTGTCGGCATCCGGCGTGAAAACTTTGACATCCCCAGTGGCGGTCGGTACTTTGCCTTGCAACCAGGAGACGTCTCAATGTTAAGGTTTGTGATTGCCATACCGGTTGCTGCCGCCGTATTTCACTCCTCCGCAAGCAGTGCGCAGAATGTGCCTGCATTGCCAAACAATGTTGCGACGGGCGCCTACTTCAGTACAGGTGATTATGGTCTGCCTGATGACACGTCCATCTACTTCATTCCCCTGTCTTATGAGCGCAGCGTTGGCAACTGGAACCTGCAGGTGTCAGCGGCGCACCTGCAGATCTCCGGCTATGGCAATGTGCTGGTGAATGTTGGCGGTGTCGGCCGCAACGAGTTTGTCGAACTTGAACAAGACTTGCAGACCACCAGGACGCGCGGTGTCGGCGATACGTTGCTTTCTGCCACCTACCAATGGCCGACCTATTCAGAAAATGCGGCATTCATGGATCTGGGCTTCGAGGTCAAGCTGCCGACGGCCGATGAATATGCAGGACATGGGACGGGGGAGGTGGATTACGGTGTGCAGCTTGATGTCTACAAGCTGCTCGGGACTACGACACTGTTTGGCACGCTGGGATACAAGTTCCGCGGGCAATCCACGCTGTTTGACCAGATGTCCGATTCAGGTCTTGTGTCTCTTGGATTCTCACAACCCCTGAGCGAGCGCTGGAACTATGGCGTGATCTACGATTTCCGGGAGGCTGCATCGACCAGTTCGGGTGAAACGCATGAAATTCTGCCGTATCTCTCCTGGTCGCCTGTCCCGGCGTGGTCTGTCATGTTCTACACCGCGAAGGGCTTTACACAGGACAGTCCCGACATCGCAGTGGGAGCGCAACTCGGCTACCGCTGGTAAGACCGCAATCAGATGCGCATGGGCTGCACCCGACTGGGTAGCAGAGAAGGGCGCTCTACTGGTCGGATTCTCTGAAACGGTGGCAGGTCCGGTCGTTGAATGCGTTCCGGCATGTTGTCGCGTGCGATGTTTTCCTGTGACTCTTCTTCCGATTCATGGGCAACAGTCATTGCTTCTGCTGGAATTACAGAGGGTTCCACTGTTGCATCAAGCATGCCTGGCGTTGCTTGCTCGGCCGTTTCGAAAGTAGCCACGGCATGCTGTTCCGCCAAGGGAGTGACAGTCTCAATGATGAGGGGCTGTGGCTCGGTGCCCGCAATCTCGGCAGGTGACTCCTGACGTTCAATTGGTAATTGTACCTGCGGTGGCGCTTCGGCCAGCTGCTGTGTCAATCGTTCATCGGATTCTATCGCAATCACTTCCTGCGCTATGACATCGAAGCTGACCGCATTGCTTTGCGCTTGTTGCGTCAACGCATTCTGTTCCAGCGCTTGAGTGAGTTCTGTCTTGACCTCTGCGATTGCTGGATCTCCAACGTGATTGGGAGCAGCATTTTCATGCTGTTCAATATCATTTGCGGACGTGAAAAAGGGAGAAGGACCGCCTGTTCCGCCGAAGCCACTGCCTCCGAACTCGCCTGACTTGCCAGTCCCTCCGATACCACTGCCCCCGTCACCGTCATCACCACCGCCACTTCCAACGGTACCGAGACTGCTTGCCGTCATGACAAGGGTGGCAAGGAATAGCACTATCGCGAGCAGCATGGTCGCTGGATAGCGGCGCAAGGCGAGAATGGCTCTAGGCATTTTGGCTGTCCTCGTCTGAACTTCGTTGTGCTGGCAGATCTGCGCTGAAATGGAATACACCGAAGTTCATGCGATGGTGTCTGTCCTCACCGGAAATGTCCTTTTTCTGTAATTGCAGCGCAGTGCGGTTCATGGTGGTCAGGGCATTCATGCCGGTTTCCCTGGCGAGCTCGGTCAACGTCTGAATCGACTCCAGGCTGAGGTTGTCAAAATAGACGCTTCTGTCGAAATAGGAAGGCGAGTGGCCGAGCAGGTTGTGCGCGCCCGCGCTGATGTGGTCGTGAATATTCTTGCCGAAGAAAAACGCCTTTTCGTCAAATCCTTTTGCAGGTGTGAATGCCCCGGTATTCAAGACAACTCGATTGGCGTCGTCCTGTGTGGCAATTCCCAGATTCAACCATTCATCAAGAATCACCCGGGGGCGAATGTCCTGCCTGCAGACGATTTCCACAAGATCATCGAAGGTCTTGCCGAGGACAGGCCTGGAGGTTGATCGCAGCGGCAGCGGCAGGGGAGCGCCGGTGTCGTCCAGAAATTCTGGTGATCCGAGCCAGACGCCAATAACTTGAGCACCTACAGAAACGTTTCGGGGAGTATTGCGATCGTCGGCGGCTTCGCTACGCAGGCGTTTGACGTCCTTGCGGTGCACACCGGTCAGCAGATTGATGCGGCTGTCGGTCTGGCGTTTGCTGTCGACTTGAAACTCCTGGTCAGCGACTTCGACATAGACGGATTTAAGCAGGTTGATCAAATAGGGGTAAGTGATCTGATAGGAAAGCAGCAGTCGCACCAGCGGACGCAAAATCTTCCGGAGTGCAGACACTAGTGCGGCGGGAGGCCGCCCCAGTGCGTTGACGCTGTCATCTGAGAGGTTCATGAGGTCAGTATATCGCAAGGGTGGGAATTGTTCCCACATGTTTATGGTGAGTGGAGGAGCTCTGGGCTGATTGACGTGGGAATTATTCCCACCTATGATGTGCGCCAGCTACCAGAACTCCAGGTCACCGGGCAGAGCTGACGCATCTCCCCTCGGGCCACCCAAGGTAAACATGACTTCGCATTCACTTACTCAGTCCCGAAGCGATACACGAAGTGTACACTCCGAGCGCGGTGCAGCTCAGCGATTAAACCTGAATGACGGAAGGCAACTGGCGTACGCTGAGTATGGTGCTGTCAGAGGATTCCCCTTGCTGTATGTACATGACTCCGGAAGTTCGCGTCTGGAGGCTGCCTTTTTTGATGTCGAGGCGCGTCGAAAGGGATTTCGACTTGTGGCGCTGGATCGTCCTGGTGTCGGAGAATCAGATCCGCATGCCGCTTTTACGAGGGAGTCCTGTGCTGAGGACATTCTGCAACTTGCCGATCACCTGGATTGCGACCACTTTGGCATCCTCGTCACTGGGGCGGGCAGTGGTATCGCGCTGGTGACTGCGTCTATGGCGCCCAATCGCGTTGCCATGGTGCTGGGGCTGTCCAGTCAGTTGCCAGTCTGTGGTGGTCAGTCTGGCCTGTTCTGCAGCCTTTTGAGAAGGTTGTTTGGAACGTTCCTGCAGGGGACTGTAAGTCTGCGGCTGTTGCTACGCAAATCCAATCCAGAACACTACATACAGCGTCTGCGTGAGTCTCTTTCCTACCCCGACAGGCAGCTGCTTGAAAATCCGAGAATCAGAAATCAGTTGATCGAGGTGGGATTGGAGGCAGTGAGATGCGGCGCTACTGGCGTGTCACGGGATGCGGTACTGGCAATGACTCCGCTGCACCTGGACTTGCAAAAATTGAGGATGCCTGTGCACTTTTGGCAGGGAGGGTGTGAGATATCCACTTTGCACAACTCTTTGCGAGGTATTGCTGCTGCTCTGCCTGCTGGAACGCTGCATCGCCTCAACAACAGAGGGCGATACTTTTTCTGGCGCCACACGGAAGAAGTGTTTGCTGTGGCTCATGCTGCGTTGCGATGCAAGGAATCACCCGTCTTGGCAACCACTATTCGCAAGGATCGGTTCGTTCTGGATGACGATGTGATTTCTGTTGCCATGGCAAGCTAGTGCTTTACATGCAGATCAAAATCACACACATGATGGTTGTAATGCAGCCCGCCGTTGTCTCCTTCTGAATTGCTCTTTCCTTCAATGGTCTTGTAGGCAGCACTTTCGATGAAAACGTTGATCAGACTCTGATCGATAGCACCTGCTTTTGAATCCTTCTGGAGAATGTCCAACGCAAACTCTGCAGGTACCGCCGCTTTGTAAGGTCTGTCAGAGGCCGTCAGTGCATCAAAAATATCGCAGATCGTCATGATCTTCGATGCGAATGGTATTTCCAAGGCGCTCTTTCCTGAAGGATATCCGCTGCCGTCGAGCTTCTCATGATGTGACCCTGCAATCTCGGGAACATTGCGGAATTTTTAAGTCCAGGGGATAAATTGCAGGAAATTTCTCGTATGTGTGACATGTGACTCAATCTCCAGGCGCTCCTCCAGCGAAAGACTACCCTTGGGAATTGCGAGCATTGCAAATTCGTAGTCGTTGACAATGGAGAAGCCATGGCGCCTTTCAAATGGAGGGCAGTAGGCCGCAATTCGATTGAGGTCAGTAGCACGCGCGCTTTCCAGAAGGCTGGGTTCGTTGGCTGCCACAATCGTTTCGAAGAAATGATCCAGCTGTTTCAATTCAAGCATCAATGTATGGTCAATTTTCTGAGCTTTCTCTGCTGAGTAACTTCCTTTTCGATACAGCTGAAGCTGCTGCTGCAGTGCCCTGTTCTTGAGTTTTTCCTTGGCCAGCATGATTCGGCAATGAATATTGTTGATGTTCTCCATGCTCAACTTCTTGGACTTCACCAACACGGACTCTCGCACGCCTACCTTGCCGAAGTCGTGCAACAGCGCGGCGTAGCGCAGCTCTCGAATTTGCGCTTCAGAATGCACATGGCAGTAGTGTTCCGGATGGGAATTGCAATTGACAGCGCGTGCCAGCGCCACGCAAAGATCTGCAACTCTGAAGGAGTGACCGCTCGTAGTGGGATCGCGTTGTTCAATTGCCATGACTGCTGCGTTGACGAAGCCTTCAAACAATTTCCGAATGTCGTTGTGCAGAATAGCATTCTCGATTGCTACGCCAGCCTGGCCTGCAAGGGCCTGCAGTAGTCGAAATGTTACATCGTCAAAAGGAAGTATGTGCTGCTGTGTATCTGAGCCCGGGGTAAGCTCAATGTCTCGCTGCCTTTTACTATTGATGAATTGCAATACGGCAATGATGTTCTTGTTCTTGTTCAATGCAGGCAGCGTCAACATGCTGACGGTGCGATATCCTGTGCTTTCGTCAAAATTCTTGTTGAAGCCAAAGGGCGAATTGTGTGGGAGTTCGTATGCATCGCCGATGTTGAGAGGTTGCTTCGTGAGCGCCACATATCCCGCAATCGAGGCTGAACTGAGAGGGAATCGCCGCTCTTCAAATGGGAAATCCATGGAGTCATTCTGGGTAAGCTTGAATGTTATCTGCTGGCCCTCTGCATCAACCAGAAACAATGAGGCTGCATCACAGTTGGATATATTCTGTCCCTCCGACAGAATTTTTCGCAGCAAGGTCGCAAGGTCATTCTCTGCAGACAAGGCTATTCCCACGCTGGCGAGCTGGTCGAGATTACCTTCGATTGCAGCCAGCGCCTGCTGGCTGTCCGCCAGAAGTTTGCGCGCAATCCATGCTTCGCAGGCACTTTGGAGCATTTTCCGGGACTGCACTACTGGGAATCCGTCGCTAAAGATCAGGTCACATTCTTCGATGGATTCATCTGAGCTCATCAATATCGCGGACGGAAATGCGTTCCGCCATTCGTGTTCGGTGGCGTATTCGAGCAGAGTGCTGTCCAGAAGAATCAAGGCCGGGGAATATGTGCCCGCCTCAGCAACAGAGTGAACGTGCCTGAGAGCCAATTGAGGGATATCCAGTTCTCGCCAGAATCTCACGGCAAGAGCAGAGGTACTGAGACAGACAGTCAGTACAGTAGTGGGTACTTCCATGTGGCTCTCAGAGTGTCTTCGCACGGCTGACTCGCTCATGGGGGGGCGCCCATAACCAAGGCGAGTGTTGGGAAGAATTGGGGGCGAGTGTAACTCAGGAAACCGGGGAAGGCGATCGTGCGAAAAATTGACTTCAGGACATCAGCTCAAACACTGACGTCCTGTACTCACGAAACAACTTTGGCTCAGGGTCAATTCCCAAAGCCCATCGCTCCCATGCTTCCTCGAGCACTTCTGGCGATGGCATTCAGGCGAAAACGCGGCTTGCCGGACTTTGCTGCAACAACATCCGCTGCCTGCATGTCACGAATGAAGTTTTGCAGCATCTGGCGTGCTTCAGACTGATAACGGAACGGGCCGATATTGCCGCGATCGCGTGTTCGGAAGTACTAAAGGCCGCCATTGTCGTACACACGTTCTGTACGTTCGGGAATTATTCGATCTGTGCGGTCTTGCTTGCGAAGGATTGCCATTTTCTTGATCCTCATGTTGTCTCCGTCAACTCAGGACCGCTTGGTCGCAAGGATTCTTTCCTCATGATCCACGCATGGCCCTGAGTTGACGAGTGATCAGAAAATAGTACGAGTAATTTGGGCTGAGAAGAGCGCAATTACTATGCCATTCCTGAGAGGCTGGCAGAGTGCCATGGCATTCTTTGGAATTTGTAAAAGGCTTTTATTTCAATATTTTGAGAAAATAATCGTTAGATCACATACTCGTGAAATTCTTCGATTCATCAAGGTGTTAGAGCTGGAATCTAACCGAGCTGATTTCCAACGTTTCTTACCGTTGTTTGGCTTGAGTTACGAGTTCCTCTACTCAAGAGTTACTTTCGATTCAAAGAGTTGGAAAAGAATTGGGAAATATAAATTTTTAATGCCGATTTTTGGCTGCCATGCATCATCAATCGTGGGTGAACTGTTCAGCAAATGTCCTTGCCAAGATCATATCTTCAGGCGAGTTGAGGTTCAGGTAATAGCCTGGCTTCGTTTCGGCTAGAACCAGAAGTGAATTTGAATGCGACCTTGTGAAGGCCATGGGACTGTAGTGACCGCGCTCCAATGCCAAGGCAAGCAGTTTTTCCATGCGTATGTCCCACACCGAAAAAAGCGGCTGGTGTTGCTGTTCAGTTTGCAACCAGCCTATCTGAGTACGCTCATGCCTCATCAGGTCAAGCACGCGCTGCACGTAGTCATGGTCGAACCATGGAACATCGCCGGGAAAACAGGCGACGTGGGTGCATCCTGGGTCATTGGTCAGGCTCCAGAGCATTGCAGCATGCAGACCTGCAAGTGGGCCTGGGTCATTGCTGAAGGAGTCAGAGATCAGGGGCAGGCCAAACTCCGCGTAGCGCTCGGCCGCTTTGTTGACGTTGATTAGAAGCTGGGAAACTTGCGGAATCGCTGATTGAAGGATCCAATCCATGACGCGCCTGTTGCCGAGCGGCAGCAAGGGTTTTTCCTGGAATTGCATGCGGGAGCCTTTGCCGCCAGCCAGAATGACACCATTGACACAGATATTTGCAGGATTCACGAGCGCCTCTGCAGCAACACAAATGGCCAGCGAGAATAGTTCAGCCGGTCAGTACTCACAATATTCACAATTGAATATAAGCAGGCAGTATGGGAGAATCGCGCACTTCAGAAACCGGGAAATACATCTTAAGCCGTTGAATTATAAGCACTTAAATGGAGTGTTTTGGGGCGGGCAAAGGTGTATGAATCCTGGAATTCAGTTTTCACTGCGAATTTGCTGGGTCAGAGCTGTGATCCGGGCGAATTCTTTCCAGAATGACAATGAAAGGTCGACACACCAGGTCTGCCGATAGTAGAGGGTTATCCATGCAAGTTTCCATCGAGACAATTTCCGAACTCGAGCGTCGTATGACCGTAGGAGTTCCCGCAGCAGTCGTTGAAAGCGCTGTCATGGCGCGACTTCAAGAAGCCGCTGGCAACGTCCGACTCAATGGTTTCCGTAAAGGCAAGATTCCTTTGAAGGTAATCAAGGGGCGCTATGGCAAGGGAGTTCGCCAGGAAGTAGTTGGTGAAGTCATGAGCAAGACCTACTACCAGGCTATCGCGGAACAGAATTTGAAGCCTGCTGGCCAGCCTCGCATCGAGCCCAAATCGCTTGCGGAGGGCAAGGATCTTGAGTATGTCGCATTGTTCGAAGTTTTCCCCGAAGTCACGCTGGCTGATTTCAAGGAATTGAAAGTTGAGAAACTGGTTGCGCAGGTCGAAGAAGAAAATATAGACAAGATGATCGAGACACTGCGCCAGCAGCGGCAGACATGGGATCCCGTAACGCGTCAGAGCAAGACCAAAGATCGATTGAATATTGATTATACCGGCACCATGAATGGTGAAGGCTTTGCCGGCGGCTCTGCACAGGGCGCCAATCTCGTGCTGGGTTCCCAGCGTATGATTGAAGGCTTCGAAAAAGGCCTTACCAAGAAGAAGTCAGGCGATGATGTCGTTCTCGAATTGGTATTTCCTGAGGATTATCAGAACAAGGACCTCGCCGGGAAGCCTGTGAAATTCGAGATCAAGATCAATTCCGTGAGTGCACCGGTACTTCCCGAATTGAATGAAGAATTCTTTGCTGTCTTTGGAATCGATGAAGGGGGTCTTGAGGCTTTCCGCAAGGAAGTGGCGGCCAATATGGAGCGCGAACTCAAGAACGCCAGCAAGGCTAAAGTGAAAAGTCGTGTAATGGAGCAATTGCTGGCTCAGAACAAAGTAGCCCTGCCCAACAGTCTGGTACTGGGCGAGATTGGGTCCCTGCGTCAGCAGGCCATGCAGCAGTTCGGCGGTGGCAAGCAGAGCATCGATGCCTCCATGCTGCCGGACGAACTTTTCCGTGAACAAGCTGAGAAGCGCATTGCTCTTGGCCTGATTCTCGGGGAAGTCATCAAGAGCAAGAGTCTGAAAGCAGATCCTGTACTCGTTAAATCGACTATTGAAGATATTGCTTCTACTTACGAAACCCCTGAGCAGGTGGTGCGTTGGTACTACAGCAACAAGGATCAACTTGCCACGGTGGAGTCTTCCGTGCTTGAGGATCAGGCCTTTGAAGCGATTCTGGCGGAAGCCAAAGTGAAGGAAAAGCGCGTCAGTTATGATGACGTCATCAAGCCGGAAACGGCAAAAGCAGCCAAATAACGAGTCTATATGGATCACACGCAGGAATTGATTGTGTCTACACTGGTGCCGATGGTTGTTGAACAGACTGCCCGGGGTGAGCGCTCCTATGACATCTATTCGCGCCTTCTCAAGGAGCGGGTGATCTTTATGGTGGGGCAGGTTGAAGACTACATGGCCAACCTCGTCGTGGCACAGTTGTTGTTCCTGGAGTCAGAGAATCCCGACAAGGACATTCATTTGTACATCAATTCGCCTGGTGGGTCCGTCACCGCGGGCTTGTCGATTTATGACACCATGCAGTTCATCAAGCCTGATGTAAGCACCATGTGTATCGGTCAGGCCGCGAGCATGGGTGCACTTCTGCTGGCAGGCGGCGCTAAAGGCAAACGATTTGCCTTGCCTCATTCCCGCATGATGATTCATCAGCCCAGTGGCGGTGCACAAGGGCAAGCTTCGGATATCGAGATTCAGGCAAATGAAATCATCAAGTTGCGCCATCAGCTTAACAACATCATGGCCATGCATACCGGAAAAGACCTTGAAGCCATCGCGCGCGATACTGAACGCGACAACTTCATGAGCGCTGATGAAGGCGTCAAATACGGCCTCATCGACAAGGTCTTGAGCCATCGTGTGATGTAAATCCGGGAAATGCTCCGAAAAACACTCGTGCACGACGATTTTCTGCCGATTACCTGCTTCGAGAGCCCGAAATGCCGTGTCTATGGCAGTGGCACAAGTATTGGAGACTGCCCGAAAGTCCTGTAATCTGGACCGGCGTCGAATTTGAGGATAAGTTTAATGTCAGATGATCGTTTCAACAAAGGCGATGACAGCGGCAAGTTGCTGTATTGCTCATTCTGCGGCAAGAGCCAGCATGAAGTCCGGAAACTGATCGCTGGTCCCTCAGTCTTTGTTTGCGACGAGTGCGTAGACCTTTGCAATGACATTATTCGCGAAGAGATCCAGGAAAAGGACTCCGAAGGGGGTAGCAAGAAGTTACCTATCCCCGAAGAAATCAAGAGCACCCTCGACGAATATGTCATCGGACAAGAGCGAGCCAAAAAAGTACTGGCTGTTGCTGTTTACAATCATTACAAACGTCTGAACTATGAACATTCTTCCGGTGGTGTCGAGCTTGGGAAAAGCAATATTCTCATGGTCGGTCCTACTGGCACAGGCAAAACGCTACTTGCCGAAACGCTTGCCAGGCTGCTGGATGTCCCCTTTACGATCGCAGACGCTACCACCTTGACAGAAGCGGGGTATGTTGGCGAAGACGTCGAAAACATTATTCAGAAGTTGCTTCAGAAATGTGATTACGATGTCGAGAAGGCGCAGATCGGTATTGTATACATAGACGAAATCGACAAAATTTCCCGCAAGTCCGACAATCCCTCCATTACACGCGATGTGTCGGGAGAGGGTGTGCAACAAGCATTGCTCAAGTTGATCGAAGGTACCGTAGCGTCAGTTCCTCCTCAGGGTGGTCGCAAGCATCCGCAACAGGAATTTCTTCAGGTCGATACCTCCAATATCCTGTTCATTTGTGGCGGCGCATTTGCAGGCCTTGAGAAGATCATTCGAGATCGGTCCGAGAAAGGCGGAATTGGCTTCGGTGCTGAAGTGCGCAGCAAGGACCTGGATCATAAGACCGGAGAAACACTTCGGGATGTAGAGCCGGAAGATCTTGTGAAATATGGTTTGATCCCTGAATTTGTTGGCCGATTGCCCATGATTGCCACGTTGGACGAGCTTGATCTGGATGCTCTGATGCGCATTTTGAAAGAGCCAAAGAACGCGCTGATCAAGCAATATCAGAAGCTTTTCGAAATGGAAGGTGTGGAAATCCAGTTTCGGGATGAAGCCCTGAAGGCAGTGGCTCAGAAAGCCAGGGAAAGAAAGACAGGTGCGCGCGGTTTGCGCTCTATCATGGAGAGCGTGTTGCTCGATACGATGTACAAAATACCCTCCATGGACAAGGTGAGTAAAGTCATAATTGATGCTGCCGTCATAAATGGAGAATCAGAACCCCTTCTCGTCTACGAGAATCGGGAGCAGCAAAGCAGGACAGCATCTGAAGAACATTGAGGGTTTTCCCTGCTGCTTTTCATTCAAACGCAATTGAATTTGAGTTGCGTGCCCCAAGAATTGAGTCTGAAAGCCATTGAGTGTGATTTTCCACTCCTAACCTCCAGGATGTATTTATGGGTCTTCTTTCAGAGTCCTCCGAAGTCGCGAAGAATGTGTTGCCACTATTGCCTCTTCGTGATGTTGTCGTTTATCCGCAGATTGTACAGCCACTCTTCGTTGGGCGGCCCAAGTCCATAAAAGCTCTTGAAGTTGCCATGAGCACTGGAAAGCAGGTCCTGCTGGTTGCGCAAAAAAATCCTACCGAAGATGACCCCAGTATTCGCGATGTCTTTGAGATCGGGACAATAGCCAGCATCTTGCAGCTGATTCGTTTGCCGGACGGCACTGTAAAGGTTCTGGTGGAGGGCGTGAATCGCGCGCGCATCAAGTCCGTTGATTTCGATGCTGAGTATTTTCAGGCTCAGATTTCTGTGCTTGTCGCTGAGCCGCTGGTGGAAAAGCAATCCGAACTTCTCGTGCGTTCGCTGCTTGCGCAGTTCGAGCAGTATGTACAACTCAGCAAGAAAATACCGCCCGAAGTCATGACCTCCATTTCAAGCATCGATGAGCCAGGCAGGCTCGTTGATACAATAGCATCGCACATGACATTGCAGATTCAGGAAAAACAGAATCTTCTGGAACTGGTCAGTCTGCAGCCGCGCATAGAACACCTCATGAGTTTGATCGAATCCGAAATCGACCTTTTTCAGGTCGAGAAGCGCATTCGTGGTCGTGTAAAAAAGCAGATGGAGAAGAGTCAGCGTGAGTACTATCTGAATGAGCAAATGAAAGCTATTCAGAAAGAAATGGGCGAGCTGGACGACTCTCCGAATGAGGCCGAAGAGCTCAGGCAGAAAATTGATGCTGCCGGCATGCCGACCGAAGCAAAAGACAAAGCCCTGTCGGAATTGAACAAGTTGCGTATGATGTCTCCCATGTCATCAGAAGCGTCTGTGGTTAGGACGTATATTGACTGGATGGTTAATATACCTTGGAAGGCGCGCAGCAAAGTCCGCTTCGACCTGGACAAGGCAGAGCAGGTGCTCGAGAACGATCATTACGGGCTCGACGAAGTCAAAACACGCATTCTCGAGTATCTGGCGGTGCAGAAGCGGGTTAAGAAATTGAAAGGCCCCATACTCTGCCTCGTTGGCCCGCCCGGCGTAGGTAAAACATCACTTGGGGAGTCGATCGCCCGTGCAACGAATCGTAAATTCGTACGAATGGCATTGGGTGGCGTGCGAGACGAAGCTGAAATACGGGGGCACCGCCGCACCTACATTGGTTCCTTGCCAGGTAAATTGCTGCAGAAGCTTGCGAAAGTAGGCGTCAGGAATCCACTGTTTCTGTTGGATGAAATCGACAAGATGGGCATGGACAATCGCGGCGACCCCGCGTCGGCGCTGTTGGAGGTTCTCGATCCTGAGCAGAACCACAGTTTCAATGATCACTATCTGGAAGTGGATTACGACCTTTCGGAAGTGATGTTCGTCTGCACATCCAATACCATGAATATTCCGGGGCCACTTCTGGACCGTATGGAAATCATCCGACTTCCTGGCTATACCGAAGATGAGAAGATCAATATCGCGACGCGTTATCTTGTGCCCAAGCAGCAGGAAAACAACGGTATTCGTCCCGGCGAATTGATCATTGGTGAGGAGCCGGTCAAAGACCTGGTGCGCTATTACACGCGGGAAGCTGGCGTACGTGGTCTTGAGCGCGAGATCGCAAAAATATGCCGCAAGGTAGTCAAGGAGCATTCTGCTCAGAAGCATTCAGAGCCAGTGTTGCTGACGGGTGAGCTCCTTGAGAAATATTCTGGTGTCCGCAAGTATGATTTTGGAATCGCGGAAGAACACAACCTTGTTGGACAGGTCAATGGACTGGCGTGGACGCAGGTAGGCGGAGAGCTCTTGACGATTGAGGCTGTTGCCTTGGAAGGCAAGGGCAAAACTATCAAGACGGGCTCTCTTGGCGATGTCATGCAAGAGTCCATACAAGCAGCCATTACTGTTGTGCGAAGCAGGGCCGCGGCTTTGGGTCTGAAGCCTGGCTTTCATGAGACCATCGATTTGCACATACATGTCCCGGAAGGCGCGACGCCCAAAGATGGGCCAAGCGCAGGGGTAGGGATGTGTACTGCTCTGGTATCGGCGTTGACTGGCATTCCAGTAAGGGCGGATGTGGCCATGACAGGGGAAATAACGCTGCGTGGCCAGGTATTGCGTATTGGTGGACTTAAAGAAAAGTTGCTGGCTGCTCACCGTGGAAACATCAAGACGGTCATCATTCCTGCAGACAACGAACGGGACTTGCGTGAGATACCGGATAACGTGAAGGCTGAACTGTACATCCGTCCTGTGCGCTGGATAGATCAGGTTCTGGAGCTTGCGCTGGAGTATCAGCCAGTTCCAATTTCAAGCGATCTTGCAAGCAAACCGGCCATAGGTTCCGCTGCAGAGGATGCAGACAAAAACAAGGAGGAAATGCCTGTAAATACGCACTGAATCACATTGGGGGCCGGCGTTTTCAGTTGACACGGCTTTCCGTGGCTTGGTATAAAGTGCCGGTCGTATTGGTTATCAAGCCATTTCTTGGATAAAAAATCAGACAGAATATGTACACTCAGGGCGGGATTTGAACTTTCATTTCACCGCCCGAGTTTCTTGTAATAATTCAACTTAGAAAAATAAGGGGATAACGTGAACAAGTCAGAATTAATCGATGCTGTGGCAGCAGGTGCCGATATACCAAAAGCAACAGCTGGACGAGTGATAGATGCAATGATCGATGCGATCACTGACTCACTGAAGAAAAGCGATCCAGTTGTGCTGGTTGGCTTTGGTACATTTACTACTAAAGAGCGTGCTGCTCGCCAAGGCAGAAATCCCCAGACTGGTGCCACAATCCAGATCAAGGCAGCCAAAGTGCCTACTTTCAAAGCAGGCAAAGCGTTGAAAGATTCTGTCAATCTTTAACTGGACATTCTAAATTCGTGAGCACAGGCGCCGGCTGATGAGACGGTTGCGATTCGGACAGTGACACTTCCGGGTGCTGCGGAAACACAAAGAGCCGCAGGCTTACGAATTTACAAGGCGCATCTTCGATGCGCCTTTTTAGTTTAAAAAGGGACGTCAATTTCACATTTTTGTGATGACCTCCTGGGTTCACCTCCAGTATCACGACAGGGTTAGATATGCTGCAAACAATTCGCGAAAATTCCCAAGGTCTTGTCGCCAAAGTTATTATCGGCTTCATTATCGCCATCATGGCATTGTTCGGTGTTGAGTCCATAATGAACGGATTCATCACTAATCCAACCGTTGCAGAAGTGAACGGCGAGGAAATTACTGAGCCCGAGCTGCAGACAAGCGTCCAGAATCTCATTGCGTCCGTTGGTGGCAATCTGGAATCTCTCGATGAGGATCTGATTCGCCAGGTTGCGCTCAATCAGATTATTGAAGACCGATTGCTGCGCCAATCTTCCAAAGACGCCGGACTGATCATATCCAGCGATGCAATTGATCTTCAGATCATCAGCAATCCTCAGTTCCAGGTTGGCGGAGTTTTCAATTCCGATCTTGCTGTTCGAACCATGGCCACCCAGGGCTTTACAGTTGCAGGCTACCGGCAGGCCTTGGCAGATCAGATGGTGGTAGGGCAGATCGCCAATGCTTATGCTTCGTCCGGATTCGTCACGCAGAGTGAGATGGAGCGTATTGCGGCTTTGTCTTCTCAAACTCGTGATTTTCGTTTTGTTTCTGTCACTCTGGGCAATCGTACTGGTGGTGAAGCAATACCTGCCGATCAGGTCGAGTCTTATTATCAGAACAATCAGTCCCAGTTCATGGTCGAAGAAGAAGTGGCTATCGACTACGTAGTGCTGGACAAAGCCACTATTTTTTCTGAAGTCGAAGTCGGTGAGGCCGATGTTCTGGCCAAGTACGAAGAGGAGCGCGCTGCATCCAGTTCCACTACGCAGCGCCGCGCGTCACACATTCTTCTCGAAATAGGCACAGGAGACACTGAAGAGTTGGTAATCTCAGAAGCGAGCGCATTGAAGGCTCGTCTGGATCAAGGTGAAGATTTTGGCACTATTGCACTAGCTGCCTCCTCAGATACAGTTTCTGCCGAGCAGGGCGGTGATATTGGTTATTCCGATGGTTCCGCTTTTCCGGCAGGAATTGAGCAAGCCCTCTTGAGCATGGAAGTCGGCCAGGTTTCCGACCCGGTAGTCACAGAGTTCGGAGTGCATCTCGTCAAGTTGACTGAATTCGATGTCAATGAATACCCAACATTGGAAGAGTCGGCCGAGCGTATTCGCCGGGACCTGAGCAGCGCAGAAGTTGACGAGATCTATTTCGCACGACTGGAATCTCTTGCAAATCTGGCTTTCGAAACGACTGATCTTGTCGAAATTTCTGAGGAATTGTCGCTCCCGATAGAGCAAAGCGAATTGTTCTCCCGTGGTGGCGGCTTTAGTGAAATCACTACCAATGCCAATGTCATTGCAGCTGCATTTGCAGACGAAGTTCTGGTGGAGGGGAACAACAGTGACGTTGTCGAAATGGGCAATGACCGTGCACTGGTGCTCAATATCAATACGCACAATGAAGAGTCACTTCGGACGTTGGATGAGGTTCGCGGTGAAATTGCCGCAATTCTCAGGACAGAGCTGGAGAAGGAAAGAGCGGCAGCGCTGGGTGAGCAACTTCTTGCCTCGCTGCGCAATGGAGAGTCCATCGACGAGACCATGCAGGCCAACGAGCTGCAGTGGATTGTCCAGTCCAACGCATCCCGAGATCAGACTGGTCTCAATTCCGAAGTCATGCAAAACGTATTCGCGTTGTCCACGCCAGCGGAAGGGGACTCTGCCTATAGCGGCTTCGCTTTGACCAATGGCACTTACATTGTTGTTGAACTTCAAAAAGTGAACCGTGGTTCGCTTGCTCAGATGGAGGAGGAAGCGAAACAAACTATGGTGAGTTCCTACGTAGAGCGAGACGGGAGAGCCGCGTTTGATGCCTTCCTCGCAAATACGCGCAACAACTCTGAAATTACCGAGAACCTGACTCCCATCGAGACCTTCTAGACACAATAGACTCTCAGTTGAGTTTTCCTGTGCCCGGGTAAAGCATCAGTGCTTGCCCGGGATGAATCAAATCACCAGCTCCAATGCTGTTCCATGCAGCCAAATCTGCAACCCCCACTCCAAATTGCTGAGCAATCCGGGAAAGTGAATCACCTGATCTGACATTGTATATCAGGGGGGAGCTTGCATCAGTGGGGCTGCCGGATTGGACAATGGCTGTATCGGTCTTAACATTCAAAACCTGGCCTGGTTTGAGAACATCGTTCAATGCAATGTTGTTCATTCCTGCCAGTTCGCCGACCTTGAGGTTGTAACGACTGGCTATGCGCCAAAGTGTATCGCCGGAACGAACCGTATATTGCGGACTGGCATCCGGTGGGGCGACAAGAGTGGCGGGCGTTGATGAATACTGAGGCGCATTCGGTACCGGTAGCGTGGTACCTGCTGCATAAGCGCGAGGAATCAGAAGTGACTCGCCTGCAATGATGCGATTGCCATCCAAGCCATTGGCCTGCTGCAGGGCACCTACCTCGGTTCCGAACTGGCGTGCAATTTTGCTGAGACTGTCTCCTCGTTGTACTAGATAGCGATCCCAGGTCACCTGCGGACGCTCAGGCGCATTGGCAAGGGCGCTCATGAAAGCCTCTTTGCGCTCGATAGGCAACAACAAGCTGTGTGGGCCGTCCGGGTGAGTCGCCCACTGCCGATATCCCGGATTCAACTGATAAAGTTCAACCGGGTCCAGGCCTGCAAGGGCAGCGGCAAATTGCAGATCCATTTGGTAGCCGATCTCGATGCGCTCTACGACCGCAGTATTTTCAATATCGGCAAGCTCTACACCAAAGTGGTCACGAGCTGCTACAAGCTGGCTTAACGCAATCAGTTTGGGAATGTATTCCTTGGTAACTGAAGGCAAATTCAGAGACCAGAAGTCAGTTGGGCGATCACGTGAAGCATTACGATCTATAGCCTTCTGAATATTGCCCGGACCTGCATTGTACGCTGCCAGGGCCAGCAGCCAGTCGCTGTCAAACATTTCATAGAGGGTTTCAAGGTAGTCCAGTGCGGCCTCAGTAGAGGCAAGCGGATCTCGACGTCCGTCGTACCACCAGTCCTGCTTCAGCCCGAGACTGCGTCCCGTCGAACCCTGTATCTGCCACATGCCGACAACGTTGCCAGGTGCTGCGGCATTGGGATTGAAAGCACTTTCCACAATAGGCAGCAGGGCAAGCTCTGCCGGCATGCCGCGATGCTCCAGAGCCTGTGCAATTTCAAACATGAAGGGCTCGGCGCGCTCGGAGCCAACTCTTAGCAGGTTTGCGTTCTTTTGATAGAACGCGATCTGATCCTGTACCTGTTTATTGTCGAATTCGTGGGCAAATTGAAAACCATGAGTGAGCCTGCTCCAGATATCCTCGAATACCATGGCGTCAGATGGCAGTTCGTCGCCTGGATGAATCTGTACGCGGGCTGCAGAGCCTCGGTTGGAGATTGCGCGACCAATGACCTGTTCGTTGCTCGACAGTGACGCTTCTTCCGAATATGTCCCGGAACCGTCATCCACCACTGAACATGCGCCTAGAAATAGCGCTGATGCAATGGACAGAGTCAGTTTATTCAAGCGAAGAGTGTGACGTTGGATCAAAATATTTCCCGAATAAAAACAATCAACTGGATCATAAAATTGAGAGAAACTCTGCAATTGCACAAATGGAATTCACGCTGGGAAATTGTCTTTCCATTGGCGCAGTTGCGTAAAAACATCAAGCTCGCTGGCGAGAAGAGGCCCGAATTGTGTCTGGATTATTGCAGAGACACTGTCACTATGACAACGCAGGAACGGATTAGTTCGCAATTCCACTCCGATGGTTGAAGGCAAAGTAGGATGCCCTTCGGAACGCAAGATGGTGCATTCCTTCATGCGTTCCAAGTAGTCGATATTATCCGGTTCGATATGCAAGGCAAAGCGCAGGTTGCTCAATGTGTATTCGTGAGTGCAGTAGACTCGCGTTTTCTCTGGTAGTGCGGCCAGTCGTTGCAGTGAGTTCAACAACTGGGCATAAGTGCCTTCGCGCAATCTTCCACAACCAGAAGAAAAGAGTGTATCTCCACAAAATACAACAGGCTGCAAATCATTTGTGTCCCCTTCTGTGAAGAAGGCGATGTGGTCCAAGGTGTGACCAGGAACCGCCAGTACCTGGAAATTACAGCCAAGAATTGCTATTTCCTCATTGTCTTGCACCCGCATTGTGAGTGCTGGAATTCTGTCGTTGTCCGGGCCAATCACATGAGCCTCAGGAAAGGCTGTCAGGAGTTCTCGAATTCCACCGGTGTGATCAGGATGGTGGTGGGTGACAAGAATATCAGTCAGAGTCCTGCCACTTTTCTTCAGCCAAGCAAGTACTGGAGTTGCGTCTCCGGGATCCACCACTGCGACATCACTGCGTCCTCCACACCCTATTACCCAGATGTAATTGTCTTCGAATGCCGCAATGGCAGTGATATGCAACGTCATAAGATTTGATTTTCAAGGAGGAAGGACGCGATCATAGTGCACACTCTGAATTAGACAAGTCAAAATTCCCCATGCGCCTGCTTAAACCATTTGCCGATCGCCTTAATCGTCGCCGTAGACTCCCGGAGCCAGCTGCATTGTATCGCGATATGGAAGCGTGGCTTTCCTCTCCTATAGGTCAATCTTTGGTGGAAAGTGAGAAAAAGGTACTGGAGCCGATAATCGCCCGTATTTTCGGCTACCACTTCCTGCAGATAGGAGTCAGCACCGATTCGTTGCTTGATGAAAGTCCTGTAGGCCATCGATTTCTCTTTGTGCCTGATGCCAGCTCGACAACAAGATACGCAATTGCCAGCAATGAGGCTCTGCCAGTGCAGTCGGAGAGCGTCGATGCTGTCCTTATTCATCATGCGCTCGACTACACTCCCGACTGTCACCGACTTCTTCGTGAAGCTTCAAGAGTGCTCATGCCGGGAGGAAAACTCCTGATCGCGGGCTTCAATCCTTTGAGTACCTGGGGCTTGCGGAGCATCTTCCGGGTTGGCAATCGCTTGCCATGGAGTGCTCGTTTCATTTCCAGCGCGCGCGTTTGTGACTGGCTCAAACTGCTCGAATTCAGTGTGGACAAAATTGCATACAGTGGGTATTTGCTGCCTTTTACACATCCCCGAGTGGTCCGGTTTGCATCTGGACTGGAACAATTCGGGCAACGCTCTGCGTTGCCAGTGGGAGCGGCGTACGTGATCGTTGCCTGCAAACAAGTCATGCCTGTGACGCCAATTACACCGCGTTGGCCCATGATTGCACGCCCCATTATTGCTCGCACCCTTGGCGAGCCCGCGCGATCACGGCCCCAGGCCGTCGAATCTGATACCCAGCATTGAGTGCGAATACACTCATTGCCTCCACCATGGAAGCTGCCAATGTGTCAAAACTGATCGAACTGTTTACCGACGGCGCTTGCAAGGGCAATCCCGGGAAAGGCGGATGGGGTGTCCTTCTGCGCTACAACGGTCACGAAAAGCGCTTGTATGGTGGGGAAGCTCATACCACGAACAATCGCATGGAGCTAATGGCCGTCATAAAGGGGCTTGGCGCTCTCAAGCGCGATGACTGCGAAGTGCGTGTAGTCAGTGATTCGGTCTATGTTCTGAAGGGTATAAGTGAATGGCTTCCCCAATGGAAAAAGCGCGGTTGGAAAACAGCAGCGAAGAAGCCTGTGCTCAATGCGGACCTGTGGATGCAACTTGACGACCTGGCTGCCCGACACAAAGTGGAGTGGAAATGGGTAAAAGGGCACAGTGGCCACAGCGAAAATGAGATAGCAGATGAGCTGGCCAATCTTGGAATTGAGGCGCTTGCCAGCGCCCTTGATTGAGCAACGATTTTCTGGATGAATTGGAAACTTATGCGACAAATCGTACTGGATACTGAAACGACTGGCCTCGATTCGGCACAAGGGCATCGTGTCATTGAAATTGGCTGTGTGGAAATAGAGAATCGCCGACTTACGGGGAGGCACTTCCATTGCTACCTCAATCCTGACAGGGATATTGATGAAGGAGCTGTGCAGGTGCATGGCATCACTTCGCAATTTCTGGCAGACAAACCTCGTTTTGCACAGATTGCAGCGGATTTTCTTCACTTCGTTTCCGGTGCAGAGCTGGTCATTCACAATGCGCCGTTCGACCTCAGCTTTCTAAACAGCGAACTGATGCTTGCGGGATTCACTCAGGAGTCTTTGCAGGATCTGTGTACCATTACAGATACCTTGGTGATGGCGCGCAGAAAGCATCCCGGTCAACGCAATAGCCTGGATGCCTTGTGCAAGCGCTATGAAGTCGACAATTCTCAGCGTGAATTGCACGGGGCCTTGCTGGATGCGGAAATACTGGCCGATGTCTACCTGTTGATGACAGGGGGGCAGACCATGTTGCATCTGGCCACGGAGGAATCTTCTGTAGAAGCGAAGGAATCCGCGCACGGGAAATTGACGGGAGTACCTGGACCCTTGCCGTTGACGATGCCGGACGATGAAGAGCTGCAGGCGCATGCGCGATTTCTCGAGCGCATCCAGAAGTCCAGCAAGAGCAAATGCATATGGCTGAATTCATCAAGACCGCAAAGCGCTACTGACATCGCATGAACGTTTCATTGTCCTGTGTTCTTCCGCTCCAGGATGTCGCCGCGCCGGCCAGCCTGATCTTGTTTCAGGGTGGTGATCTGCTGGTGGGAGCTGCCGGATATGTGTGGCCATTGGATCTTGCTGCGAAACTCCAGCCGCGCTTGCGTACGGCCGTCCTGATTGATGCATCGGCCTATGTTCCCTGCTATGCCGTGGCGCTGGATGCCGACGATGACATCGCCTGGCTGGAGGGCGAGCTGCGCCAGCCCAGGCAGATCCTGATGGCCGGCTCCTTTGCCGACTTCTTGCCAATTGGGAAAGCGATGCAGCTGTTGCACTGGGTAAAAAGTCACCGTTTCTGCGGGTACTGCGGTGCTGAAATGCAGGGTCATCTTGCCGAGAGGGCGTTGTGCTGTTCTCGATGTGATCTGCGTGTGTATCCCCGGATAAGCCCTTGCGTGATTGTACTCATCACCCGCGGTGATGAAATTTTGCTGGCGCGACATGTCGGACGTGGAGGCTCATGGTTCAGCTGCCTGGCAGGTTTCATGGAAGTGGGGGAAACGCCCGAGGAAACAATTCGCAGGGAAGTGCGGGAAGAGACAGCCATTGAAGTAACGAATATCCGCTATGTCAGCAGTCAGTCGTGGCCATTTCCTTCGCAATTGATGCTGGGATTTTTTGCCGACTATGCTGGTGGTGAACTCCAGGTTGATGGAAATGAAATTGCGGAAGCAGGCTGGTTCTTGCCCAAGGATCTTCCGAAAACGCCTGGGCCTGGCATCAGTGTCGCAGGGCAACTCATTGAGCTATTCTTGAAATCAAGAAGCAAACGATCAACCTAATGCAAATGCAAGGAGTAGATTTTTGGAGTACTTAATTGAATACGGACTGTTTCTCGCGAAGCTTGTTACTTTGGTCATTGCCTTCGTTTTTGTACTCACTGTTATTGTCTCGGCAGGTAGCAAGAACAGAAAGGGAGGTGAGCGGGGCCACATCGCTATTACTCACCTGAATGAAGAGCTCGACGAAATGCGCGAGTCCATGAAGAAGGCGATTTATGACAAGGCTTCCTACAAATACGAGCAGAAACAAGAGAAAAAGCGCCAGAAGCTGGAGGAGCGAGAACGAAAGCAGCAATTGAAGCTTGCGGCGGCGGCATCCGAGGATCTCGAAGACAACGCTAGAAAGAGAGTGTATGTCGTTGATTTCAATGGCGACATAGAAGCAAGCGATGTGGGGTCACTGCGCGAGGAGATAACGGCAATTTTGTCTCTTGCGACTCCGCGGGACGAGGTGCTGCTCCGCCTCGAGAGCCCCGGTGGTATGGTGCACGCCTACGGACTGGCGTCTGCCCAGCTTGAGAGAATCAAGTCGCAGCAGGTTTCACTGACCATCTGTGTTGACAAGGTGGCTGCAAGCGGCGGATACATGATGGCCTGTCTGGCTGATCGACTCGTGGCTGCGCCTTTCGCCATTCTTGGCTCGATCGGAGTTCTCGTGCAGCTGCCCAATTTCAATCGGCTACTGCGCAAGCACGAAGTTGACTACGAAACCATCAGCGCCGGCGAGTTCAAGACCACGCTGACGACATTTGGCGAGATCACGCAAAAGGGTCGTGACAAGGTCAAGGAAGACGTCGAGGAAATGCATGTTCTGTTCAAGTCCTGGGTCAAGGATCATCGCCCGTCCGTCAATATAGACAATATCGCCACAGGAGAAACCTGGGTCGGCCTGCAGGCCTTGGAAAAATCCATGGTCGATGAGCTCATGACCAGCGATGAGTGCATTGTCAAAGCTTGCGAAGATGCCGATGTGTACGAGGTACGCTTCGAGATTCGCAGAACTCTGGGCGACAAGATCGGCGCCGCCATCTACAAGACTGCAGACCGCACGGTGCTGGCATGGATCAAGCGAGCTCGCGAGAGCTCTTTCTACTCTTGAGATAAAGTCAAGGCGCTGCATGATCGACGAAACCCTGGAATTCAAAGCCTTCGAAGTGAGCGAATTCACGGGCAATGCTGCGCCAACATTCTCGGGACACATTGTGCAACGCACGGTGCGTGATCTGCCGCTGGGCAACGTCCTGGTCAGGGTCTCTGACCTGCCTGGGTATTTTCGGACCAGTTAAAACTTGAGAGTATGGCTCCCTCAACCGAGGTGAGACATGAAGAAGAGTCGATTTACTGAAGAACAGA
>Ga0255139_1000039_pt1 | contig 56483 bp, 52 predicted proteins | sample Law_Colum_RepB_8_FD_188549 | JGI IMG/M metagenome (GOLD analysis project Ga0255139, IMG submission 188549) | Freshwater microbial communities from St. Lawrence River, New York, United States - Law_Colum_RepB_8d | ecosystem: Environmental > Aquatic > Freshwater > River | place: USA: New York...
GCCCGTAACTGGCTGGGCACGGATGACCGGGGACGCGATGTGCTGGCGCGTTTGTTGTACGGCTTTCGGGTCTCGGTGTTGTTTGCCATGGCGCTGACGCTGTTTGGTGTGTTGCTGGGTGTGCTGACCGGGGCGGTTCAGGGCTTTTTTGTGGGCAAGACCGATCTGGTGTTTCAGCGTTTCATCGAAATCTGGAGCGCCATGCCTGAGCTGTATTTGCTGATCATCTTCTCGGCCGTGTTCGAGCCCAGTGTGGGCTTGTTGCTGGTGCTGCTGAGTCTGTTTGGGTGGATGGGTTTGTCCGACTATGTGCGGGCCGAGTTTTTGCGCAACCGCCAGTTGGATTACGTCAAGTCGGCGCGGGCTTTGGGTCTGGGGCACTGGCAAATCATGTGGCGGCATGTGCTGCCCAACAGCATGACGCCGGTAGTGACCTTTTTGCCGTTTCGCATGAGCGGAGCCATTTTGGCTTTGACCTCGCTGGACTTTCTGGGCTTGGGCGTGCCCCCTGGCACGCCGTCTTTGGGCGAGTTGCTGGCCCAGGGCAAAAACAACATCGATGCATGGTGGATATCGATGTCCACCTTTGTGGTGTTGGTGGTGACCTTGCTGCTGTTGACCTTCATGGGGGATGCCTTGCGCGACGCCCTGGACCCGCGAAAGGCGAACACATGAACACGCCCCAAGCTTTGCTGGAGCTGCGGGACCTGCACATCGCTTTCGGCGGACAGGCCGTGGTGCATGGCGTGAACCTGAGCATTCAAGCGGGTGAACGCGTGGCGCTGGTGGGGGAGTCGGGTTCGGGCAAATCGGTCACCGCCTTGTCGGTGCTGCGTTTGCTGGAGTCTGCGCAGTTGTCGGGCCAAGTGCTGTGGCAGGGTCAGGATTTGCTGCGGCAAACGCCCGCCGAGATGCAGCGCATTCGGGGCGACGAGATTGCCATGATTTTTCAGGAGCCGATGACGGCCCTGAACCCCTTGATGACGGTGGGCCAGCAAATCTCGGAAGTGCTGCAACTCAAAAAAGGCCTGCCTCGGCGCGAAGCCGATGCGCGGGCTGTGCATTTGTTGTCCGAGACCGGCATCGACGACCCGCAGCGGCGTTTTGGCACCTACCCGCACCAGTTGTCGGGGGGGCAGCGCCAACGCGCCATGATGGCCATGGCCCTGGCTTCGGAGCCCAAACTCTTGCTGGCGGACGAGCCGACCACAGCGCTGGACGCCAGCTTGCGTCTGCAGATGCTGCAGCTGCTGTCCGATCTGCAGCAAAAAACCGGCATGGCGGTGCTGTTGATTACCCACGATCTGGCCTTGGTGCGCCACTTTGCCGACCGTGTCGCCGTGATGGAAAAGGGTCATTTGGTGGAGCAGGGGGCTTTGCAGCAAGTGTTTTCAAAGCCTCAGCATCCTTACACCCAAAAGTTGCTGGACAGCCGCCCCTCACGGGATGGCTTGGCACTGGCCAGTCCCACTGCGACCCCCTTGCTGGTGGCCAAAGGCCTGCAAGTTCGCTACCCCATGGCCGTGCCCGGCTTTCGCGGCTGGTTTCAAAAACACGATTTCACTGCCCTGCATGGGGCCGATTTCAGCATTTCACCGGGCACGACCCTGGGCATCATGGGCGAGTCGGGCTCTGGCAAATCCAGCCTCGCGCAGGCCGTTTTGGGCCTGATTCCTTTTGATGGAACGCTGTCATTTGGCGGGCAGACTTGGCATGGCGTTCCGGGCCGTGACAAAGCTTTGCGCCAACGGGTTCAGGTCGTGTTTCAGGACCCCTATGGCAGCTTGTCACCGCGCATGACGGTGGGCGAAATCGTGTCGGAAGGCTTGCGGCTGCACCAGCCACAGATGCCCGAGGCCGATATCCAAGCACGGATCATCGCCACTTTGGCTGAAGTGGGCTTGAGCACGGCGGACTTTCCTGACTTGCTCAACCGCTACCCCCATGCTTTTTCGGGCGGGCAGAGGCAGCGCATTGCGCTGGCCCGTGCTTTGGTGGTGGACCCGGAGTTACTCGTTCTGGACGAGCCGACCAGCGCTCTCGATGTCACGGTGCAAAAGCAAATTCTAAAATTGCTTCAGGCGTTGCAAAAAAATAGAAAAATAGCTTATTTAATGATTACGCATGACATGGACGTTTTGCGGGCGATGGCCCATTGGGTGATGGTCTTGCAAAACGGACAAACCCTGGAGGCGGGGCCAGCTGATCAGGTACTCCATCGGCCCCAGCATGACTACACCCGCAGTTTGTTGGCGGCCTTTCCCGATGCATGAGCCGATCTGCGGGCATTCGGGCAAAGATTTCCTTCAAAATCACGCACTTAGCACGTTTTTCGGCTAGAATACTGGCTTCACGACCAAACGGGCGGGTTTTCACCGCCCGTTTTTTTTGGGTCTTTCTTTTTTAACGTTGATATTTCGAAGCTCTGTGGCATTGCAGCAAATTGTTCAAGAAACCGTGACCGGCCTGGGCTACGACCTGGTTGAGATTGACCGCACAGCGGGCGGTTTGTTGCGCATCACCATCGACTGGCCCTGGCAGCCCGGTTCTGAGCTGTTCATCAACGTGGAAGATTGTGAAAAGGTCAATCGGCAACTTCAGTTTGCGCTGGAAGTTGATGGCGTTGCCTACAACCGGTTGGAGGTGTCCTCCCCCGGCATTGACCGTCCCTTGCGTCATGAAAAAGATTTTGAGCGCTTCGCTGGTGAATTGATCGACATCACCTTGAAAGCCCCGATGGGTGAAAACGCGGGCGGACTGGTCAGTGCCAGCCGCAAAAAATTCCGTGGCACCCTCGAACGTACTGCCGCAGGCAATGGCTGGCAAATCGTCTGGAGCGATGCCCCCGTCGTCAAGCCTGGCCAAAGAATCAGTAAAAACCGAGCCCCAGCGCCTTTGCATGCGTTGGGATTCACATTGGATGAATTGCGCGAGGCCCGTTTGGCCCCCGTGGTCGATTTCAAAGGGCGCAAGCCAAAGGTTGAAGCCTGACCGGGGTGTCGGGTTTTGAGCATATTTATCGGGTCTGAACCGCAGATCCAGTGGAACAGGAGAGTCAAGTCATGAATCGTGAAATGCTGATGTTGGTCGAAGCCATCTCACGTGAAAAGAACGTTGAGCGCGACGTGGTGTTTGGTGCTGTGGAAGCCGCTTTGGCTCAAGCCACGAAGAAACTTTATGACGGCGAAGTGGATATCCGTGTTGCGGTGGACCGCGACAATGGCAATTACGAAACTTTCCGACGCTGGCACGTGGTGCCCGATGAAGCCGGTCTGCAGTTGCCCGAACAGGAAATTTTGCTGTTCGAAGCCAAAGAGCAAATTCCTGACATCGAAGTCGATGAGTACATCGAAGAGCCGATCGAATCTTTGCCGATTGGTCGCATTGGTGCCATGGCGGCCAAGCAGGTCATCCTCCAAAAAATCCGTGACGCCGAGCGTGAAATGCTGCTCAACGACTTCATGTCGCGCGGCGAGAAGATTTTTGTCGGCACCGTCAAGCGCATGGACAAGGGCGACATCATTTGTGAATCAGGCCGCATCGAAGGCCGTCTGCGTCGCAGCGAAATGATCCCCAAGGAAAACCTGCGCAGTGGCGACCGTGTGCGGGCCATGATCATGGAAGTGGACTTGACTTTGCGTGGTGCCCCCATCTTGTTGTCGCGCTCTGCACCCGAGTTCATGATCGAGCTGTTCCGTCAGGAAGTCCCCGAGATCGAGCAAGGCCTGCTGGAAATCAAAACCTGCGCCCGTGACCCCGGCTCACGCGCCAAGATTGCTGTTTTGTCTCACGACAAGCGCGTGGACCCCATCGGCACTTGCGTCGGTGTTCGCGGCACCCGTGTGAACGCCGTGACCAATGAATTGGCTGGCGAGCGCGTCGACATCGTGTTGTGGAGCGAAGACCCCGCCCAGTTCGTGATCGGTGCTCTGGCCCCGGCCAACGTGCAATCCATCGTGGTGGACGAAGAAAAGCACGCCATGGATGTGGTGGTGGACGAAGAAAACCTGGCGATCGCGATTGGCCGTGGTGGTCAAAACGTGCGCCTGGCTTCTGACCTCACCGGCTGGAAGATCAACATCATGGACGCGGCCGAGTCTGCCCAGAAGCAAGCCGAAGAAACCACTGGCATTCGCCAGTTGTTCATGGAAAAGCTCGATGTGGACCAGGAGATTGCCGACATCCTGATTGGCGAAGGGTTCACCAGCCTGGAAGAAGTGGCCTATGTGCCGATCCAGGAAATGCTGGAAATCGAGAGCTTTGACGAAGACACCATCAATGAGTTGCGCACACGCGCCAAAGACGCGTTGTTGACCCTTGAGATTGCACGCGAAGAGAGCGTTGAAGACGTTTCTCAGGATCTGCGTGACCTGCCAGGTTTGACGCCTGAGCTGATTTCCAAGCTGGTTGAGGCGGGCATCCATACCCGTGACGATCTGGCTGACTTGGCCACCGACGAACTGACTGACATCACTGCTCAGACAGCTGAAGAGGCGACCGCTCTGATCATGAAAGCCCGCGAACATTGGTTCGCTGGCCAGGCCTGAAGCTATGGAGGCTTGAACACAATATGTCCAGTACCACTGTTGCCGAGTTCGCAAATGAACTCAAAAAATCTGCCGACGTTCTGTTGGATCAATTGCGATCTGCAGGCGTTGCCAAATCCTCGGACAGCGACACGCTGAACGACACCGACAAGCAAAAATTGCTGAGCTACCTGCAAGCCAGTCACGGCACCGTGACGGCTGACCGCAAGAAAATCACCTTGGTCAAGAAGTCAACCAGCGAGATCAAGCAGGCCGATGCCTCTGGCCGAGCCCGCACCATTCAGGTGGAAGTTCGCAAAAAGCGCACCCTGATCAAGCGCGATGACGAGCCAGTGCAAGAAGCACCAGAGCAAGAGCCGCAAGAGCCGATGATTGATCATGCCGATTTGGCACGTCGCGAAGAAGAAGCCCGTCGTCAGGCTGAGCTGATTCGTCGCCAAGAGGAAGAGCTGATCGAAAAACGTCGTCTGCGTGAAGAGCAAGAAGCCAAGCAACGGTCAGAATTGGAAGCACAAGAGGCCAAAGCGCGTGCTGAAGCCCAATCCTTGGCTGATGCTGCCGCATTGGCCGCAGCCAGCCAGGCAGCTTCTAACAAGCCACAGTTGAGCCGCGAAGAGCGCGAGCAACTCGCTCGTGCGGAAGCAGCCAGCATCAACGCCGCTTCGCAAGCGAAACCTGCTGCCGCCGCGCCCGTCGTCTCCCCAGCAAGCACTGCCGCTGCCAAGGCCGCTGAGCTGGCCGAAGCGGCTGCTGCGAAAGCCAAAGCCGATCAGGAAGCGCGTGAAGTCGCAGCGCAAAAAGTTGCTGCCGATTCGAAGGCCAAGGCCGACGAAGAAACCGCACGCGCTTTGGATTTGGACGCCCGCCGTCGCAAAGCGCTGGCCGAAGCCGAAGCCATCCGCACCATGATGAATGCCCCTAAAAAGGTGTTGGTCGCCAAGAAAGAAGAGCCGAAAGTTGAGGCCAAAGCGGCTGTCAAGGGCACTTTGCACAAGCCTGCAGGCACGCCAGCACCTGGTGCACGGGCTGCAGCTGCGCAAGCAGCGGCCCCTGCCGGTCCAGGGGCAAACAAAGAAGTCAAATCTGCCAAGTTGTCCTCCAGCTGGGCGGGTGATCCGGCCAAGAAGAAAGCCATTCCTACCCGTGGTGACACGAGTGGTGGTGTCGGGCGCAACAACTGGCGTACGGGCCCACGTGGCCGTCGTGGCAATGAGCGTGATCGCGATGATTCACACGCCCAGTCTGCACCTGCAGAAGTGCGCGTGATCGAAGTGCACGTGCCTGAAACCATCACCGTGGCCGAGTTGGCCCACAAAATGGCCATCAAGGCGTCCGAGGTCATCAAGCACTTGATGAAGCTCGGCCAGATGGCCACGATGAACCAGCCTTTGGACCAGGACACCGCCATGATCGTGGTGGAAGAGATGGGTCACAAGGCGGTTGTCGCTGCGCTGGACGATCCTGAGGCCTTCACCGACGATGAAGTGTCGGAACAACACGCCGAGTCTTTGCCGCGTGCCCCTGTGGTCACCGTCATGGGCCACGTTGACCACGGTAAAACCTCCTTGCTCGACTACATTCGCCGAGCCAAAGTGGCTTCGGGTGAAGCCGGTGGTATCACCCAGCACATTGGCGCATACCACGTTGAAACGCCTCGCGGCATGATCTCTTTCCTGGACACCCCCGGTCACGAGGCCTTCACGGCCATGCGTGCCCGCGGTGCACAAGCCACCGACATCGTCATCCTCGTGGTGGCCGGTGACGACGGCGTGATGCCTCAGACCAAAGAAGCCATCAAACACGCCAAAGCAGCGGGTGTGCCGATCGTGGTGGCCATCAACAAGATGGACAAGCCCGATGCCAACATCGAGCGCGTTCGCGCCGAGCTGATTGCCGAAGAAGTTGTGCCCGAAGAATTCGGTGGCGAGTCGCCTTTCGTTTCTGTGTCGGCCAAAACCGGCATGGGCATCGACGACCTGCTGGAGCAAGTGCTCTTGCAAGCCGAAGTGCTGGAACTCAAGGCCCCGGTGCAAGCCGCTGCCAAGGGTCTGGTCATCGAAGCGCGTCTGGACAAGGGCCGTGGCCCCGTGGCCACCATCCTGGTGCAGTCCGGTACTTTGAACACTGGCGATGTGGTGTTGGCAGGCCAGACCTTTGGCCGCGTTCGCGCCATGCTCGACGAAAACGGTCAAACCATCAAATCGGCTGGCCCATCGATCCCGGTTGAAATTCAGGGTCTGACCGAAGTGCCGCAAGCCGGTGACGAGTTCATGGTCATGACCGACGAACGCCGTGCCCGAGAAATTGCCACCTACCGTGCAGGCAAGTTCCGCAACACCAAGCTGGCCAAGCAACAAGCGGCCAAGCTCGAAAACATGTTCACCGACATGTCTGCGGGCGAAGTCAAGATGCTGCCCATCATCATCAAGGCCGATGTGCAGGGTTCGCAAGAAGCCTTGGGCGCCTCCTTGCTCAAACTGTCGACAGACGAAGTCAAAGTTCAGTTGGTTTACTCCGGCGTGGGCGGCATCAGTGAATCCGACATCAACCTGGCGATCGCCTCCAAGGCCATCGTGATCGGTTTCAACGTGCGTGCCGATGCCGGTGCGCGCAAGCTGGCCGAAGGCAACGGCGTAGACGTTCATTACTACAACATCATTTATGACGCTGTGGACGAGCTCAAGGCCGCCATGTCGGGCATGTTGGCACCCGAGCAGCGCGAAGAAATCATGGGTATGGCCGAAATCCGCACCGTGTTCGTCGCGTCGAAGATTGGTACCGTTGCAGGTTGTATGGTCACTTCGGGTCAAGTCACCCGCAACGCCAAATTCCGTCTGCTGCGCGACAACGTGGTCATCTACACAGGCGAGCTGGATTCGCTCAAGCGCCTCAAGGACGATGTGCGCGAAGTCAAAGAAGGCTTCGAGTGCGGTATCAAGCTCAAGAACTACAACGACATCAAAGAAGGCGATCAGCTCGAATTCTTCGACGTCAAGGAAATTGCGAGAACGCTGTAAATGGTGCGTAGAAAGCAATCGTCCGTCCCCAATCGCGGTTTCCGCGTGGCCGACCAGATCCAGCGTGATCTGGCCGAATTGATCGCACGCGAGTTGAAAGATCCGCGTGTGGGCATGGTCACGATCAACGCGATTGAGGTCACGCCCGATTACGCCCACGCCAAAGTCTATTTCAGTGTTTTGACGGGCAATCCCGAAGAAGCCACCGAAGGCTTGAATGCGGCAGCGGGGTTTTTGCGCAATGGTTTGTTCAAGCGTTTGCACATCCACACCGTGCCGACATTGCACTTTTTGTTTGACCGTACCACCGAGCGTGCATCGGACATGAACGCCTTGATCGCCAAGGCCGTGTCGTCTCGTTCCCAAGAGGACTGAGCATGAACGCGCCACGCACCAGGGTGCAGCGGCGCCCTGTGCACGGGGTGTTGCTGCTTGACAAACCGCTGGGTCTTTCCAGCAACCAGGCTTTGCAAAAAGCCAAGTGGTTGTTGCGGGCCGAGAAAGCCGGTCACACGGGGACTTTGGACCCGTTGGCCAGTGGTGTGTTGCCTTTGTGTTTTGGTGCAGCCACCAAGTTCAGTCAGCAGCACCTGGATGCCGACAAAACTTATGAGACGACGGTTCGTCTTGGGGTAAAAACCAGCACGGCCGATGCCGAAGGCGAAGTGATTGAAACGCGTGAAGTCCGTTGTACCCCCGGCCAAGTGGTGGAAGTTCTGGACCGGTTCATGGGACCGATCAGCCAGGTACCGCCCATGCACAGTGCCTTGAAAAAGGACGGCAAGGCTTTGTACGAATATGCCCGTGAGGGCGAAACCGTTGAGCGCGAAGCGCGCAACGTGGTGATTCATGATCTGGATTTGCTGGACATGCAACTGCAAGGCGACGTGCCTTTTTTGCGTTTGCGTGTGCGTTGCAGCAAAGGGACCTACATCCGGACACTGGGCGAAGACATCGCCGAGGCCTTGGGTTGTGGTGGTCACTTGAGCGCCTTGCGCCGCGTGGCCACAGGTCCTTTTGAGGCCTCACAGTGTGTGACGCTGCAGGAATTGGAAGCGATGGATGAAGCAAAGCGCCTGGGCGCTTTGCTGCCCGTTGATGTTTTGTTGCCGGGCTACACCGAGGTGAGCCTGGACAGCGACAACGCTGGGCGTTTTTTAAGCGGGGTGCGCAGACGCGGCCCTTGGGTTGATTGTGATCAAGTCGTGGTGTATGGAGAGCATCCTCGTGCCTTGCTGGGAACAGCACATGTGCATGGCGGCGAATTGATTCCGGGTCGATTGTTGAGCCCGATCGAAATTCAACAGATTTTGGAAAAATCACCTGTCAACGAGCCTTTGCTGGCCGAGCGGGTTTAAAGGAAGAGAAAGCATGAGCAAGCAAATTCGCAACATCGCCATCATCGCGCACGTTGACCACGGTAAAACCACCATGGTGGACCAGCTGCTGCGTCAGTCCGGTACTTTTGCCGAGCACGAAAAAATCGTGGACACCGTGATGGACAACAACGCCATCGAACGTGAGCGCGGCATCACCATCTTGGCCAAAAATTGCGCCGTGAGCTGGGAAGGCACCCACATCAACATCGTGGACACCCCCGGTCACGCAGACTTTGGCGGCGAAGTCGAACGCGCTTTGTCCATGGTCGACGGCGTGGTGCTGTTGATTGACGCACAAGAAGGCCCCATGCCTCAGACCCGCTTCGTGACCAAAAAAGCCCTGGCTTTGGGCCTCAAGCCCATCGTTGTGGTGAACAAGGTCGACAAGCCCGGTGCGAACCCCGACAAAGTGGTCAACGCCGCTTTTGACCTGTTTGACAAACTCGGTGCCAACGACGAGCAGCTGGACTTCCCCGTGGTGTACGCCTCGGGCATCAACGGCTGGACATCGCTGGAAGAGGGCGCACCGGGTGAGCAGTGGGGCCCCGACATGTCGGCCCTGTTCAACACCGTACTCAAGCACGTCAAGCCCAACTCGGGTGATCCGGCTGCGCCATTGCAATTGCAAATTTCCGCCCTCGACTTCTCAACCTTTGTGGGCCGTATCGGTGTGGGCCGCATCAGCCAAGGCACCATCAAGCCCAACATGGATGTGGTCGTGATGGAAGGCCCAGACGGCTCGACCATCAAAGGCCGTGTCAACCAAGTGCTGACCTTCCAAGGCTTGGACCGTGTGCAAGTGACCGAAGCCGGTCCCGGCGACATCGTGTTGATCAACGGCATTGCCGACCTGAACATCGGCGTGACCGTGACCGATCCGGTCAACCCCGCACCACTGCCTATGCTCAAGGTGGACGAGCCCACACTGACCATGAACTTCTGCGTGAACACGTCGCCTTTGGCTGGCCGTGAAGGCAAGTTTGTGACCAGCCGTCAGATTTGGGACCGCCTGCAAAAAGAACTGCAACACAACGTGGCCCTGCGCGTCAAGGAAACCGACGAAGACGGTATCTTTGAAGTCGCTGGTCGCGGTGAATTGCACCTGACCATCTTGCTTGAAAACATGCGCCGTGAAGGCTATGAGCTGGCTGTGTCCAAGCCACGCGTGCTGTACCGTGACATCAATGGTGAGCGCCACGAGCCTATTGAGCTGGTGACGGCCGACATCGAGGAAAACCACCAGGGTGGCGTGATGCAAGCCTTGGGTGAGCGCAAGGGCGAGCTGGTCAACATGGAACCCGATGGCCGTGGTCGTGTCCGTCTGGAATACCGCATTCCAGCCCGTGGCCTGATCGGTTTCACCAATGAATTCCTGAACCTGACCCGTGGCTCCGGCCTGATCTCCAACATCTTTGACGGCTACGAGCCACACAAAGGTGAAATCGGCGGTCGTAAGAACGGCGTGCTGATTTCCATGGACGATGGCGAAATCTTCACCTACGCCCTGGGCAAGCTGGACGACCGTGGCCGCATGTTCGTCAAGGCGAACGATCCGGTGTACGAAGGCATGATTGTGGGTATCCACAGCCGTGACAACGATCTGGTGGTCAACGCCACACGCACCAAGCAGCTGACCAACTTCCGCGTGTCCGGTAAAGAAGACGCGATCAAAATCACCCCTCCGATTGACCTGACGCTGGAATACGGTGTTGAGTTCATTGAGGACGACGAGTTGGTCGAAATCACGCCCAAGAGCGTGCGTCTGCGCAAGCGCTTCTTGAAAGAAAGCGACCGCAAGCGCAACAAGTGATCTGGGCCTGGTCATGAAAATGACGCACGGCATGGCTGTTTGGGTCATGGTGGGCAACACCGCCTTGTGGTCCATGGCCGGGGTGGTGACGCGTCACCTGGAACAGGCTCGCAGCTTTGAGGTGACCTTTTGGCGCAGCTTTTTCACGGTGCTTTCGCTGCTGGTCATCCTGCCCTTGTGGCAGGGCAGGGGCGCTTTTGCGCGACTGCCCTGGCGCAGTCGCTATTTCTGGCTCTCCGGCTTGTGTTGGAGCGTCATGTTCACCGCCTTCATGGTGGCACTGACTTTGACGGCCGTGGCCAATGTGTTGATCACCATGGCGGTGGGGCCTTTGCTCACGGCTTTGATCACGCGGGTGTTTTTGGGCCATCGCTTGCCTGTCAGAACCTGGGTGGCCATTGGTCTGGCGGGTATCGGCATTGCCTGGATGTATGGCAGCCAACTCAGTCTGGGTGACCCCAATTTCCTGATCGGATCGCTGGTGGCCTTGTGCGTGCCCATCGCGGGTGCGGTGCAATGGACACTGGTGCAGAAAAGCCAGAGCGAGGGGCAAAACCTCGACCTCGTGCCTTCGGTCTTGTTGGGCGCTATTTTTTCTTCTTTGCTGACATTGCCTTTGGCCATGCCTTTTCAGGCTTCGGCGCATGATGTGGCTTTACTCGCTGGCCTGGGCTTGTTCCAGTTGGCGATTCCGTGCGCTTTGTCGGTGGTGTGTGCCCGTGTGCTCAAGGCACCCGAGGTGTCTTTGCTGGCGTTGCTGGAAATCGTATTTGGCATCGCACTGGCTTGGTGGGGGGCCAACGAAGCACCCCAGTCGAGTGTCATGCTGGGTGGGTCCCTGGTCTTGGGGGCTTTGCTCATGAACCAATGGTTAGGCTGGAGGCAAAACAATGTCTGATGTCATCGCGCAAATTGAAGGCCGCATCGGCTGCATCACCCTGAACCGCCCGAAGGCGCTGAACGCCTTGTCGCTGGACATGGTGCGCCAGATCACTCAGGCTTTGCTGGCCTGGCAAAACGATCCGCAGGTGCTGGCCGTTGCCGTGCGCGGCACAGGCAAAGAAGGCCCGTTTGGGGCCTTCTGTGCGGGGGGGGACATCCGGTTTTTTCACCAGGCGGCCACGTCAGGGGATCCTCGGCTGGATGATTTTTTCACTGAAGAGTACCGGCTGAACCACCTGATCCACACTTACGCCAAACCTTACATCGCGCTCATGGATGGCATTGTCATGGGTGGTGGCATGGGCATCAGCCAGGGTGCCAGCGTGAGGGTGGTCACCGAACGCAGCAAGATGGCCATGCCTGAAACGAACATTGGGCTGTTTCCGGATGTGGGCGGGGGTTACTTTCTGAGCCGTTGCCCTGGTTATCTGGGCGAGTATTTGGGCCTGACGGGGCACATGTTGAACGGCGAAGAGGCTGTTCATGCGGGACTGGCAGACGGCTTCATGGCATCGGGCAAATTGGCCCACCTTTGGCAAACCCTGATTGAAACCCCTTTTGAAAATGGCGAAGCGGTCGAGCGGTGGGTGGCCACGCAGTTTGATCGTTTGCAGAAAACGGAGCTCGCGCACCGAGCCATGATGGACGCCACCTTTGCGCAAGGCAGCGTGGTGGAAATCCTTCAAAAACTGGAATCGGCCGACGACGAGTGGTCTGGGCAAACCGCCAAAATCTTGCGTCATCGTTCACCCCTGATGTTGCATGTGGTGCTGGATCAGATTCGCCGCGCACGCAAGCTGAGCCTGGCGGACGATCTGCGCATGGAGCGCGATCTGGTGCGCCATTGCTTCGCTTTGCGACCCGTGGCCCAAAGCGAAACGGTGGAGGGCATTCGTGCTTTGGCGGTGGACAAAGACCACAGCCCCAAGTGGCAGCCAGCCAGCGCTGAAGCGGTGGATGCGGCAGAAGTGGGGGCGTTTTTTGTGAGCCCTTGGCCAGCCCATGCGCACCCGCTGCGTGACTTGGCCTGAGCCTGTTCAAGCCAAAGTCCTGGGCTCAGTGAGCCATGAACGGCTAAAAGCATGGTCGAATTTGAACGGTCAACCCTGACGAAGGACTGGGATAATCACGTTTATGCAATCTGATCAGCAGTTTCTCACCGCCGCCCTTTACAAATTCGTCGACTTGCCCGACTTTGCCGACCTGCAAGCACCCTTGCAAGCTTGTTGCGAGGCGAACAAGGTCAAGGGCACATTGCTTTTGGCTCGCGAAGGCATCAACGGTACGATTGCCGGCCCCGAGACAGGTATCCACGCCGTGCTGGCACATTTGCGTGCCGATCCTCGCCTGGCTTCGCTGCCGCACAAGGCATCGTGGAGCCCCAAGCCGCCCTTCACCCGCATGAAGGTGAAACTCAAAAAAGAGATCGTCACCTTGCGTGTGCCAGAGCTCGACCCGAACAAGACCGTGGGTGAGTACGTCAAGCCTGCTGACTGGAATGCCTTGCTGGCTGATCCGGACGTGCTGGTGATCGACACGCGCAATGACTACGAGGTGGCGATCGGCACCTTCAAGGGCGCGGTCAACCCGAACATCAAGAATTTCGTGCAGCTGCCCGCCTGGCTGGATGCGCAGGAAAACCTCCAGGGCGAGGCTGCGAAAAAAACCAAAGTGGCCATGTTTTGCACCGGCGGCATACGCTGTGAAAAATCCACGGCGCTCATGAAAATGCGCGGCTTTGAAGAGGTGTATCACCTCGAAGGCGGCATCCTCAAATATCTGGAAGAAATTCCGCCCGAGCAAAGCACCTGGGAGGGTGAATGCTTTGTATTTGATGAACGCGTGAGCGTGCGCCATGGCTTGGGGCTGGGCCACCATGAGCTGTGTCGCTCTTGCCGCTGGCCGCTCAGCGAGCAAGACAAGCAGTCGCCTCATTACGTGTTGGGGGTGAGCTGCGCCCATTGCCATGACCAGCGCACGCCCGAGCAAAAAGAAAAACTGGCCGAACGCCAACGCCAGGTGGCGTTGGCTGAGGCGCGGGGCGAAATCCATGTGGGGGCGAAAATGCCCGATCATGGGCATTCGCACCCAGGTGACTGACCCAGCCCTGGTCTTGGGGCACATTGAGTGTTGTTATTTCAACCTCAAGGAATCCTCATGAACTGGATGCGTCACATGGTTCGCCCCGCTGCGCTGTTGCTGATGGCGATGGGCCTGGCCGCTTGCGGCACCACGGGCCAGGCACCTGCCGCTCCCCAGCCCAAGCCAGCGGCCGCACCGGGCCAGATCCGCAGCATGCTGTGGGTGGGCAACAGCTTCTTTTATTACAACAATTCGATGCACGGCCACGTGGGTCAGTTGCTGATGGCGCAATCGGACAACGGCAAGCGTAACGTGCGCAACGTGTCGGCCACCATCAGTGGCTCGGGCATCAATTGGCACGATGTGGCGGCGTATTTCAAGCCCGGTGGCGTGTCCAGCTATTCGTTTGTGGGCGACAACGAGGTGCGCTTCAACACCTTCGACAAGCCTTTTGATGCGGTGATGATGATGGACTGCAGCCAATGCCCGATCCACCCCAAGCTGCAGCCCGTTTTCCACGAATTTGCCAAGAAACACAGCGATACGGTCCGCAAACACGGGGCCGAGCCCATCTTGTTCATGTCCTGGGCCTATTCCGACAAGCCCGACATGACCACGCCACTGGCCGCCGAGTACACGCAAGTCGGCAATGCCAACAACGCCCTGGTGGTGCCTGCAGGCCTGGCCTTTGCCAACTCGCTGGCCAAACGTGCGGACATCCCCCTCATCATTGCGGACAAGCGCCATCCAACCCTTCAGGGTACCTATTTGAGCGCGTGCACGGTGTTGGCTTCGGTCTTCAAAATCAACCCGGTCGGCAGCAAGTACACCGCCGGTCTGCCCGCTGACGTGGCCGCGCACCTCCAAGCCGTGGCTTGGGAAACCGCCCAGAAGTACCACGCAGAAAATGGCCGGGGTAGCCTTTGAGTGAGTTCATCGGGTTCCTCAAAGAACTCCTTGAAAAGTGGGGACAGGTCACGTCGCGTCGCATGTTTGGTGGCCATGGCCTGTACCACGAAGGTCTGATGTTTGCCATCGTCATGGACAACCGGCTGTACCTCAAGGCGGATGGGCAAAACCGCCCTGAGTTTGAAGCGCTGGGCCTCACGCCCTTCACCTTCCCCGTGAAGGGCAGGCCAGTGGCTTTGTCTTACTGGTCTGCGCCCGACGCGATCTTTGACGAGCCAACAGAGGCGGTTCGCTGGGCCCGGTCGGCGTGGGACGCCGCTTTGCGCGGGCATTTGGCCAAAGCGCAGGCACGCGTGAAAGCCAAAGCCCGTTTCAAGAAGCGTTCCGTGCCCACAGGCACGGTGGGCTGACATTCGCTCACAGGGGGCGCGCTTCTACCCCCCCACAAGCGATGGTTTTTTCTTCTTTGTGGGAGCCCACCCCGTGGGCGATGTCATCCCGTGGCGGTGTACGACAAAAACGCCCTCAGGGTTGGGAAACACAAAAACAAGGCTTTGGCCAAGTCTCACATGCTCGTCAACAGCATGTCCCGGTATTCATCTGCCGATGCAATGCGCGGGTTGGTTTTGTGGCAATGGTCGGCCAGCGCGCCAGTGATCACCGCGTCAAACAGGCTTTCGGTCACGCCCATCGCCCCTAAACCGGCAGGCAGTCCCAGGCGCGCACTCATGTCTTTGATGGCGTCGGGGATGTCTGAGCCGCTTTGCAGGCCCATGGCCTGGGCCATGCGGTTCAGGCGGTTTTCTTTTTGCACGGTTTCGGCAACGGCGTTGAATTTCACCACCGCAGGCAAAAACATGGCGTTCAAAGTCCCGTGGTGCAGGCGCGGGTTCACGCCGCCCAGGCTGTGGCTGAGTGAATGCACGCAGCCCAGGCCCTTTTGGAAGGCCATGGCGCCTTGCATGCTGGCGCTCATCATGTTCAGGCGCGCTTCTCGGTCCTGGCCGTTGGTGGTGGCACGCTCGATGTTTGCCCAGCCCCGGGCCAAACCATCCAAGGCAATGCCGTCGGCAGGCGGGTTGAAGGGCGCGGCCATGAAGGTTTCCATGCAGTGCGCGATGGCGTCCATGCCGGTGGCCGCTGTGAGCATGGGCGGCAGGCCGAATGTCAGTTCGGGGTCGCAAATGGCGGCTTTGGGCACGATGAACCAGCTGTGAAATCCCACTTTGCGGCCGTCGTCCAGAATCAAAATCGCCCCCCGGGCCACTTCGCTGCCGGTGCCGCTGGTGGTGGGCACCGCGATGATCGGGGCCACCCGGTCGGTGATCTTGAGTGAGCCGCCTTCGATGGTGGCGTAGGTCTTGAGCGGGCCTTCGTGGCTGACGGCAATCGCCACGCCCTTGGCGCAGTCAATCGCCGAGCCGCCGCCCACCGCGATCAGGCCGTCGCAGCCGTGGGCTTTGTACATGGCCGCTGCAGCGCGCACGGCCGACTCGGTCGGGTTAGAGGGGGTTTGGTCAAACACGGTGACGGGCAGGCCGGGTAGGGCGTCAAGGGCTTTTTGCAGCACGCCCGCAGCTTTGACGCCCGCATCGGTCACGATCAGCGGTTTGCGGATGCCCACGCGCTCGCATTCGGCCTGGAGCAATTTGACCGCGCCAAAGTCGATCTGGATCTGGGTGACGTAATTGATGAAAGACATGCCAAGTTCTCCGGTGTGTGAGCAGGTGACAGACCCCATGCACGGGGCGTTGTACGATTTGCGTTCATTTTGATTCAGGAAGTGCCTTTGTCCACCCGGCCCGACGCCCCAGCCGTCACGTTGGTAACACCCGGACACCCACAATTCAAGCATTCATGAGCAGCCACCACACCAACCCTCGATCCCTCTTGAACCCGGCCACGCGCACGCTGATCGACCGTGTGCAGCGCGCAGGCCGTCCGCCCATGCACGCCATGACGGCGCCCCAAGCCCGTGAGTTCTACGACATCGGCGGCCCCATCCTGGACCTGCAGCCTGCGCCCCATGTTGACCGGGTGCAGGACATCACGATACCCGCACGCGACGGTCACGCCATGCCCGCCCGCTTGTACGCACCCCAAAGCGACAAGCCTTTGCCCGTGCTGCTCTACATCCACGGAGGGGGCTTCACCGTAGGCAGCCTGACCACGCACGATGTGCTGTGCCGTCAGCTCTCACGCCAAGGCCATTGCGCGGTGGTGTCGCTGGACTACCGCCTGGCGCCGGAGCACCGCTTTCCGACCGCCGTGCACGACAGCTGGGACGCGCTGAACTGGCTGCACCAGCATGCGCCGACCTTGGGGCTGGACGCCAGCCGTTTGGCGGTGGGCGGCGACAGTGCGGGCGGCACGCTCAGCGCCGTGTGCGCCTTGATGGCGCGCGATGCGGGCTTGAAACTGGCTTTGCAGCTGCTGTTTTACCCCGGTTGCGGCGGGCGGCAAGACACCGCCTCGCACCACACCTTTACCGAGGGTTTCATGCTCGACAAAGACACCATCACCTGGTTTTTTGACGGCTACATCGACGCTCAAGACCGAGACGACTGGCGCTTTGCGCCGGGGCTGGCGGCAGACCACAGCGGCTTGGCCCCGGCCTGGATCGGTTTGGCCGAATGCGACCCGCTGGTGGACGAGGGCGTGCGTTACGCCGACACCTTGCGCATGGCGGGCGTGCCGGTCGATCTGGAAATCTACAAAGGCGTGGTGCATGGTTTCATCACCATGGGCCGCGCTATTCCCGACGCCCTGCAAGCGCACGCCGATGCGGGCAGGGCCTTGAAACACGCTTTTGAAAGTTGAACCCATGAAACGCCAGGACTTCCGTTTTTCACACCGCATGCGCGTGCGCTGGGTCGAAGTGGACATGCAAAAGATCGTCTTCAACGGCCACTACCTCATGTACTTCGACACCGCCGTGACCGATTACTGGCGCAACCTGGCCATGCCCTATGCCGAGACCATGCACCAGCTGGGGGGCGACTTGTTTGTCAAAAAGGCCAGCGTCGAGTACCACGCCAGCGCCGAGATGGACGATTACTTGGATGTCTGCATGCGCTGCGACCGCGTGGGCAATTCGTCCATGACCTTTGCAGGTGCGATTTTTCGGGGCGATGAGCTGCTGATCACCAGCGAGCTGGTGTATGTCTACGCCGACCCGGTGGCCAAAAAGAGCCAGCCCATTCCAGCACCCCTGCGCTACCTTCTCGAAGGCTTTGAGCGTGGCGAAGACATGGTGCAGGTGCACCTGGGCTCGTGGCACGACTTTCAAAAGCTGGCCAGTCCGCTGCGCACCGAGGTCTTTGTGCACGAGCAAAAAGTGCCCGCCGAGATGGAATGGGACCACGAAGACGAAACCGCCTTGCATGCGGTGGCGCTCAACCGCATGGGCATGCCCCTGGCCACGGGCCGCCTGCTGCAACACGCCCCCGGTGTGGCACGCATTGGCCGCATGGCCGTGAAAAAGCAGATGCGCGGCAGCGATTTGGGCCGCCGCGTGCTGCATGCGCTGATGGACGCTGCCCAAAACCGGGGCGACACCCAGGTCATCCTGCACGCCCAATGCAGCGCCGAAGGCTTTTACAAACGCTCAGGTTTTGAGCCGCATGGGGCTGTTTTTGAAGAAGCGGGGATTGCGCACATTGAGATGGTGCGCGCTCTTTGAACTTTGCGCTTTTGGGCAAGGGGGCATGTCCCATGCCCATCGCCCACAGGGTGGGCTCCTACCAATTCAACACGATTCATTGCATAGCCAACAAGTTGGGCTCCTACTGACATAACCCGATTCATTGCATCGCTCACAGGGTGTGGCTGGTTCAAATATGAACACGCTTGCTGTGTTTTGTAGGAGCGCACCCTGTGCGCGATGGATTTCAGCAGCGTTTAAATGTCTTCCAACAACACATAAGGCAGCGGCAGCAGGTCCAGCGCTTGGCCTTGGGCGCTGTCAGCGCGCCAACCGGCATGCATGCTTTCCAGCGTGCCACTGACCAGTGCATCAAAGCCTTCTCCGTCAGGCCGGGCCGCGCTCAGCACCACGGTCGCGCAGGGCTGCTCGGGGTCAGCAGGGGTGAACACGTCTTGTCCAGCCATCAAGGCCACCGGGCTGTGCACCATTGCTGTGCGGCGCTTCAAGGTGCCGCGAAACTGGCTGCGGGCCACGACTTCCTGGCCGGGGTAGCAGCCTTTTTTGAAGTTCACGCCGCCCACCGATTCGTAGTTGAGCATTTGGGGCACAAAGGCCTCAAACAGCGGCTGGGTGACCAGCGTCACGCCGCTCATGACTTCGGCCCAGGCCCAAACTTCGGTTGAAACTTCGGCCCCAGCGGGCAGCGCTTGGGCTGTAGCGCCCAGCCACAAGGCCCGTGGCACTGGGGTATCGCCCAGCACGGCGGGGTAAAGCGCCACGGCGTGGGCCCCGTTGGCGCTGACGGTTTGCCAAGGCATGGCTTCACCCAAAACGGCACGGGCGCTGTCGCCCAATAAGCCGTGCAGCTGCCATTGACCCGTGGCATCGCTCAGTTTGACCTTGGCCCGCAACACAAACATGGACAAACGCTTGAGCGTTTGGGCCAGCAAGTCGAGGCTCAAGACCAGCAGCACGGTGTCGGGTGCGGTTTTGATGACGACAAAGCTGGCTTGCATGCGGCCCTTGGCCGAGCAAAAAGCCGCCAGGCGGGACTGGCCCACGGGCAAGAGCAGCACGTCGTTGCTCAGCTGGTTGTGCAAAAAGTTGGCCGCGTCTTCGCCTTGGGCCTGAATCACGCCCAAGTGGGGCAGGGGGCTGACGCCGTTCAAAAGGGTGTTGATTTGAGGGCTGAGTTCTGCAGGGGTGTTCATGGGGCGGCTCTGTCGTCGGGCAAGGCGTGAATTATCATCCCCTCCACGTTTTCAATACTCGAATAAGGACATGGCCGTGCTCAAAGGCTTGATGAAGTTGCTGACAAGCCTGCTGGTGGTCGCCTTGCTGATGGGGGGCGCGGCGTTCTGGTGGGTGAACCAGCCGATGGACACGGGCCGCAATGCCTTGGATTTGGCCATTGAGCCCGGTACTTCGCCCAAAGCCATTGCCCAGGCCGTGGCCGATGCGGGGGCTCAGACTTCCCCCACTTTGCTTTACGCCTGGTTTCGCCTGTCGGGCCAGTCGCGCCTGATGCGGGCCGGAAGCTATGAAATTGCACCCGGCACATCGCCCCAGCGCTTGCTGAACATGCTGGTGCGGGGCGAGGAGAGCCTGCGCACCGTGACGATTGTGGAGGGCTGGAACTGGCGGCAAGTGCGCCAGGCGCTGGCCAAGGCGGAGCACCTCAAGCCCGACAGCCGGGCTTTGCCCGACGAGGCCTTGATGGCGCAGCTGGGCCGCCCCGGCGTGGCCCCGGAAGGGCGCTTTTACCCGGACACGTATTCGTATGCCAAGGGCGCGAGCGACCTGGCGGTCCTGAAGCGGGCCATGAAGGCCATGGACAAGCATGTGCAGCAGGTTTGGGAGGCCCGTCAGCCCGGTGTTTCGGTCAAATCACCTGAAGACGCCTTGATCTTGGCGAGCATTGTGGAAAAAGAAACCGGCAAAGGCACCGACCGGCCCATGATTTCGGGCGTATTCAATAACCGTCTGCGCATCGGCATGCGTTTGCAGACCGACCCGACGGTGATTTATGGCTTGGGTGAGGCCTTTGACGGCAACTTGCGCCGCATCCACCTGCAAACAGATAACCCCTGGAACACCTACACCCGTGGCGGCTTGCCGCCCACGCCGATTGCCATGCCGGGCAAGGCGGCTTTGTTGGCGGCGGTGCAACCCGCCAAGACGCAGGCGTTGTACTTTGTGGCCAAAGGCGACGGCAGCAGCCAGTTCAGCGCCTCGCTGGACGAGCACAACCGGGCGGTCAACCGTTACCAGCGCGGCATCCAAACGGCCAAGGATTGAGGGCAGGCGAGAGCCTGCGACAATCGGGTTTTCCCAATTTCATACACCATGACACGCGGTTTGTTCATCAGTTTTGAAGGCATCGACGGTGCGGGCAAGTCCACGCACATTGCGCTTGTGGCCCAGTTGTTCCGAGATGCGGGCAGGGCGGTCGTGCTGACTCGCGAGCCCGGCGGCACGCCCCTGTCTGAAAAGCTGCGCGAGCTGGTGTTGCACGAGCCCATGGATGCGCTGACCGAGGCGCTGCTGATGTTCGCGGCGCGGCGCGAGCATTTGGTGCAGGTGATCGAGCCCGCGCTGGCCCTGGGTGATGTGGTGCTGTGCGACCGCTTCACCGACGCCACTTTCGCCTACCAAGGCGGTGGGCGTGGGTTTGACTGGCAGGTGCTGTCCCAGCTGGAGCGCATGGTGCAAGCCTTGCCCGATGGCGGTTTGCGCCAGCCCGAGCTGACCATCTGGTTCGATTTGGACCCGCAAATCGCCGCGCAGCGCTTGGCCTCGGCCCGCGTGCCGGACAAATTTGAGTCTCAACCGGTCGACTTTTTTGCTGCTGTTCGCGCAGGCTACGCCAAGCGCCTGGCCGAAATGCCTGCCCGTTTTGCGCGCATTGACGCGGCCCAGAGCATGGAAGCCGTCGGCGCTGACGTGGGCCGCGTGGTGACCGACTGGCTGAAGCGGGCCGCCGCATGAGCGCCGTGTTGAACGCCCCCTGGATTGCACGCCAGGCCACCGATTTGCTGGCCCAGCGCGGTCACGCCTGGTTGCTGCAAGGCCCATCGGGTCTGGGCCAATACGAATTGGCGCTGGCCATGGCCTCGGCCTGGTTGTGCGAAAAGCCCACGGCCCAAGGCGCTTGCGGCGACTGCCCGAGCTGCCATGCAGTGGCCGTGCACACGCATGCCGACCTGGCCGTGCTGATGCCCGAGACCGTGATGATCGAGCTGGCTTGGCCTTTGTCGGAAAAGGCCCAAGACGAGATCGACAAGAAAACCCGCAAGCCCAGCAAAGAAATTCGGGTCGATGCGATGCGCGATGCGGTCGAGTTTTCGCAGCGCACCGATGCGCGGGGCCGCGGCAAGGCGGTGCTGGTGTTCCCGGCCGAGCGCATGAACACCATCACGGCCAACGCCTTGCTCAAAACCCTGGAAGAGCCGCCGGGCGATGTGCGCTTTGTGCTGGCCACCGAGGCGGCGCACATGCTGCTGCCCACCATCCGCAGCCGCTGCTTGGCCCACACCATGAAGTGGCCCGAGGCCGACGAAGCCTTGACCTGGCTGAGCGGGCAGGGCGTGCCCGCCCCTGTGGCGCAGGCGTTGCTGCGCAGCGCCGGTGGCCGCCCCACCGATGTGCTGCGCCAAGCCGAAGCGGGTTTGTCTCCTGACTGGTGGGCCGCGTTGCCCAAGGCCATGCGCCAAGGCGATGCCCGGCACCTGGCCGACCTGAGCCCCGCACAAGCCATCGACGCACTGCAAAAGCTTTGCCACGACCTGGTGCTGCGCCAATCGGGCGCCGCGCCGCGCTTTTTTGATGACAGCCAATTGCCTGCGAGCAGCGCGTCCGTGTCGGTGCTGACCGATTGGTTCAAGCGCCTGATGCAGTCGGCGCGCACGGCCGAGCACCCCTTCAATGCCGGTCTGATGCTGGAAGCCTTGACCGCCGATGCCCAACAAACCCTGCTGTCCAAGGGCTGAGCCATGTACACCGATTCCCATTGCCACTTGAATTTCCCCGAGCTGATGAGTCAGCTGGACAGCATCCAGCAGGCCATGGTGGCTGCCCAAGTGACCCGTGCCATGGTCATTTGCACCACGATGGAAAAGTTTGACGAAGTGCACAACCTGGCCATGGCGCACGACAACATGTGGGCCACGGTGGGCGTGCATCCTGACAACGAGGGCGTGCGCGAGCCCTGCTTGCAAGATTTGCTGGACGGCGCAGCGCGCCCCAAAGTGGTCGCCATTGGCGAGACTGGCCTGGACTATTACCAGATGGACGAGCGCAAAGGCGGGCGCACCATCGCGGACATGGAATGGCAGCGCGAGCGTTTTCGCACCCACATCCGTGCCGCGCGCCAGACAGGCTTGCCTCTGGTGATTCACACCCGGCAAGCGTCAGACGACACGATCGCCATCCTGAAAGAAGAGGGCGAGTTGGGCAATGCGGGTTCGGCTGGCGGTGTTTTTCACTGCTTCACCGAAAGCCAAGAGGTCGCCAGAGCGGCCTTGGACCTGGGTTTTTACATCTCCCTGTCGGGCATTTTGACCTTCAAGACCGCTGCCGATCTGCGGGAAGTGGCCAAATTCGTGCCCGATGACCGCTTGTTGATCGAGACCGACAGCCCCTATTTGGCCCCTGTGCCTTACCGTGGCAAGCTCAATAACCCGTCTTATGTACCCCTTGTGGCCAAGCTCTTGGGTGAATTGCGCGGCTGCAGCTCCGAGGCAATTGGCGAGTTGACCACGCGAAATTTCCTGAAATTGTTCGCCAAAACGGCCGCTTGATTGCTCATGCAATACATTCGATATATCAAAAAGTCCATTGTTTTTATTGGACTTTTATCCATCCAGTTGATCTCGTTGGCGGGCTCGTACGAAGACTTCTTCAAAGCGGTTCAGTTTGACGATGTGAAGACTGTTCAGGCTTTGCTGCAGCGCGGCTTCGACCCCAACACCGTCAGCCCAAAGGGTGTGCCGGGTTTGATGATCGCGGTGCGCGAGCCTTCGCTCAAGGTGGCGCAGCTGCTGGCCAGTTGGCCCAAGGTCAAGACCGAGGTGCGCAACGACAAGGACGAAAGCGTTTTGATGCTGGCTGCGCTCAAGGGCTATTTGCCCTTGGTCAAGCAGCTGGTTGAAAACGATGCCGACGTGAACAAACCCGGCTGGACGCCTTTGCATTACGCCGCCACCGGGGGGCATGTGGCTGTGATTGAGCATTTGCTTGAACATAGCGCTTATATCGACGCCGAATCGCCCAATGGCACCACGCCTTTGATGATGGCCGCCATGTATGGCAGCCCCGAGTCTGTGAAACACCTCATTCAGGCGGGCGCTGATTTGACGCTCAAAAACCACTTGGGCATGTCGGCCCTGGATTTCGCCGTCAAAGGCAATCGCCTTAATTCGCAGGAATTGATTCAAACAGGCCTTGACCGACTGGCTGCACGCAAAGCCCGCAGCCTTGCGCCAGGCAATTCAGCCACACCCGCCGCGCAAACACCCACCACACGGTAAGTTCTTGTGTCCATCTTTGTTGCTGTACCTTGCCTTGTTAAATTCATACGATGTATATTATGTTAAGTTATTAACGTATGGAAACCAATGGGTTGTGAGCATGTGTTTCAAATGGGCTTGAACGTACAGACCCAGCAACTGCCTATAGATATCCTCCATAACTCGGCACTTTCGCTTCAAGGAGATCTGAAATGGCAAGCAAATCGCGCATCATCGTTGCGTTGCTGGCACTGACCCAGGCCAGCGGGATCATTCAAACAGCCTTGGCTCAGCCTGGCGATCACAGCAAACACGACCGCATTCCAAATCACAACAAACAAGACGGTCGTCAGGGTGCACGACAAGACTCAGGGAAATACCGACAGCCAATGCCACCGCATGTTGCGCGTCAGGGTATTGAAATGCCCTCACCTTCATACAGCGGACAAGTGCAAATCGGCGCATATTTCCAGCCGCAACATCGGGAAGCGGCGCGTGAATATTACGGTCGCCCAGAAAACAGAGGCTTTTATCTTGGCACCCTGCTCAGGGCGTGAGCACCAGGTGGTGAACAGGTCTGGTTTTTTGTTGCAGAGGACGGTAGTGGCCCGACGCCCAAGCACTGGCCATGGTGCGGCTACGGGTGTCAAAAGCATGGCCCGATTGCCCGGTCTGGTAGATGAACTCGGATTGATCAGGGTCGGCCAGGTCATAAACCGCTCGCAATGACGCAGCGTGGCGGTTGGCAAAGGGCTCTTTGAGGTCGTTGGCCCAGTACTGGCCCACGTTCACCGTGAACAAGTCCCCTGCACTTTCGGTACGCACATCGAACAAGGCATTCAAGTAAGGCACTTTGCCAAAGGGCTTGTGGCTGCTGATGGCCGGGTGCCAGGCTCCCCAGCGCCAGGCGCGCACGTCTTGGCCTTGTTGGGCGGCAATGCGGGTCAATGCGCGGTCCAGCGCCGCAGACACTTGCGCCTGGCAACCTGAAGCACCGCACCAAAAAGCGTCTGATCGCTTCAAGATGCCTTCGACTGCCGCGCGGAAGTGACGTTTACCGTACAGGCTTTGGAAACGCTCGGCACCCAGATGCGGCACCAGCAAGCCGCGGGTCAATTCATCGGCCCAGACGTTGAACACCAGCGCGGCCGCGCTGTCCGCTTTCATCTGGCCATCAAATGTGCGGAGCGTCTTCAGGGCTTGATCTCCGAGCTTGTGTTGCGGCTTGGCAGTCAGCGCAAGCGGCAAGAGGGCTTTGGCTCCCAGAGACGTGACGTCGTTTTGAATGGCTTGCAGGCTTTCACGGCTGTGTTGGGGGCTGGCGGCCAGCAGTTGTTCGATGCGTTCAAAACGCTCGGGGGTGGTCCAGTCGCCGCCCACAAAATGTGAATAACCCGACGGCAAAATGTTCTGGTTGGCGGTAGCGTGCCAGCCTTTGGCTTCGATGGCCTGGCGATTCACGGTGGGGTTTTGCGATGCGGGCAACCAGCCGGTCCAGTCGTATTGGGGCAACCAGCCGGGGGCCGGAGCCACGCCCCGGATGTCGTTTTGTGGTGAGCGTGTGGGCAGCTTGCCCACGGCCTGAAACGCCACTTCGCCCAGCGTGTCGGCCATGACCACGCTTTGCATGGGCGCATGGTTGTCGGTGAAGGCCTTTTGCAACTCGGGCACGGTTTGCGCCCAATTGGTCAGCATGCCCGCTTCCACGGTTTTGTTGTCTTCGGTCAGCGCCGACCAGCGCAGGCTGATGGCGTAGCGCTGGACGTTGATCAGGCCTTTGTATTGCGGTTGCACATCGCTGATGACTGGGCCGTGGCGGGTGCTGCGCACTTTCAGAGTCACATCGCCCTGCCCTTTGACGCGAATGGTTTCGGCGCGTTCTTCAAACGCCGCCCAGCCGGTGGGCGTGCGGTACTGGCCTGGTTTTGCTGCATCCAGCTGTTCGAGGTACAGGTCCTGAACGTCCGGGCCGGTGTTGGTGAAACCCCAAGCCACGCCGTTGGTGCGGCCCAACACCACAAAAGGCAAACCGGGCAAGGTGGCCCCAATCACGTCCAGCGCGGGGTGTGGGTGGCCTCCAGGCAGTTCACCTGCTGGCGCTTTGAGGTGCGCGAAATACCAGATGGCGGGCGAGCTCAAGGCCAGGTGTGGGTCATTGGCCAGCAAGGGCTTGCCGCTCACGGTGCGGCTGCCAGGCACCACCCAGTTGTTGCTGCCCTTGCCTTCCAGAATGCCCACATCGCGCACCCAATCGGCTGACCATTGGGCCAGGGCTGACTGCGTTGCAGTGTCTTTTGAAGCCGTTTTGTCCTTGGGCGCATACACGCCCAGCTCGGCGTACAAAGCAGGCAGGTCCACCGCCGTGGCAGGTTTTTCGCCCGGGTAAGGCGGCAAGAGTTGCCACAGCTGTTCATGGTTCAGCACCTGCGAAGCCGACAAACGGGCAAACTCCTGCCCCCAGTTGCCCCCCAGATCAAGCGCCATCATCAGCGCCCAGCCCAGGCTGTCTTCGGGCGACCAAGCCTGGCCTTTCGAACCACCGGCCACGGTGCCCAGCAATTTGAATTCGGGGGATGGCCTCACCGCGCCGCTTTGCCAGGCGTTCTGGATGCCTTCGCTGTAGGCCTGCAGAGCCGCTTGCGTTGCAGGCGACAAACCCTTCAACTGTTTTTGGGCCATGCCGATGATGCCCAGCGTGCGCATGAGTTTGTCGGTATCCAGCGTGGCTGCGCCCAGGATTTCAGACAACTCGCCGCGCATCAGGCGGCGGTTGAATTCGAGTTGCCAGCCGCGTTCTTGCGCATGCACAAAGCCCAGTGCGCGCCAGGTGTCCAGGGCGGTTGCGCCTTCGATGTGGGTCACATCCGCAGCATCGCGGCTGATGGTGGCTGGGGCACTCAAACCCGCCAGTTGGAGCTGACCGTCCAGTTGGGGCAGGCTGCGCAGCAGGTGCACGGCCAACACACCGCCCGTAATCAAGACAGCCGCCAGCAGCAGTAAAAAGAGTCGTCCGATCCATTTCATGGGGGTCTCCTGTTGGGCGTTGGGCACGCCTCTTGGTGAGCTTGTTCAGGCCTTCGGTCAAAGCCGTTGTTCAGGCTTTAAATATGGCCCCAAACCATCAGCGCGTCACGCCCTTCGGTGACAAGGTCCACCTTGGCCCCCACAGGCAACAGCACCTTGGTCTCTACATGACCAAAGGGCAAGCCGGTCAGCACCGGGGCCTTGATCTGGCTGCGCAGCCACTCGACCACCGTGGCCAGTTTGAAGCCTTTGTCGTGTGCAGGCACCAGCTTGTAATTGGTGAACTGCCCCATCAGCACCGCTTTTTGCTGGGCCAACACGCCCGCGTGCAGCAGCTGCGTGAGCATGCGCTCGATGCGGTAAGGGTGCTCGCCCACATCTTCAAGAAAGAGCACACCGCCCTTGATTTGAGGGAAATACGGCGTGCCCAGCAGCGAGGTCAGCACCGCCAAGTTGCCACCCCACAGCGGTGCGTCTTTGACCAGCACGCGGCGATCGGCTTCGGCCTTGGGCAACTGCCAGCCTGTGCCTTCGCCTTGCTCCAGCAACAGGTCGTCAAAGCAGGCCTGCATGATGTCGTCAGGCTCCTGCTCAGGACCGAAGTCTTCACCCAGCGCCGGGCCTTGCCAGCTGATGCGCCCGATTTTGGCCAGCACCGCTTGGTTGAAAGCCGTGAAATCGCTCAGGCCAACAAACTGCGTGCCGCCATCGATGGCTTTGGCGATTGGCTTGTAGGGCAAGGCGGGCAGGATGCGCGTGAGGCCGTAGCCGCCGCGAGAGATCAGCGCCACGTCGGCACCGCTGGCGGCAGCCCGGGTGATGGCCGCGATGCGTGTGGCATCGTCGCCCGCAAAGCGCATGTGGCTGGCCAAAGCCGCTTCGTCCAGCTCAACTTGGTGCCCCTGGGCTTGCAGACGCTTCACGCCACGGCGAAAAGCCGCTTTGTCGCGCACGGCGCTGGAAGGGGAAAAAATGTAAATGTGGGCCATGTTTTTGAGGTGAATGGTGATGCTGTCGGAGCCCACCCCGTGGGCGATGCCTTTGTTGTTGGAGCCCACCCTGTGGGCGATGGCATGCTGTGGTGCTGTGCCCAAAATCGCCCACAGGGGTGGGCTCCTACAGGGTGAAAAAAGTCATTTGCATCAAGGCTTGAAGTGTCGCACAGCCGCCTCCGCAATCGCCCTGCCCTGCTCCTGCACAAAATGCCCTGCTTCGGGCAGCAACATCGGCTCGGGGCAGCCTTTGATTTGACTTTGCAATTGGCGCATCACCGGCTCGCCCAGCACCGGGTCCTGCTGGCCAATCGCCATGAAAGTCTGGCCCTGCCAGTCCTTGCGCCAAAAATCTCGCGCTTGCCGTGAGATGGCTGCACCGGGCGAATCGGCGAACTCCGGCACCATGGGTGGAAAGGCGCGCAGCGCGGCGCGGTAGCCTTTGTCCGGAAACGGCGCGTTGTAGGCCGCCGTCTCGGCAGGCGTCATGCTGCGGTTGCCCCGCGCAAACAGCTTGCCCACATCGAACAGCGGCTGGCTTTGGCACCAATCGCGCCAAGCCAAAAAGCCATCGCTCAGCGGCAGCTCGCCCGTGGCCAAAGTGGTGTTCATGACCAGCAAACCCTTGTAACGCTCGGGTGCGGCCATGGGCAAAGTCAGCCCCAAAATGCCGCCCCAGTCCTGCACCACCAGCACCACGCGTTGCAGGTCGAGCCGTTCGATCAAATCGAGCAAGGAATGGCGATGGGTTTCAAAGCGGTGAAAACTGTCCTTTTTGGGCTTGTCGCTCTTGCCAAAGCCAATCAAGTCGGGCGCCACCACGCGGTGTCCCGCTGCCAGCCATACTGGGATCATCTTGCGGTACAGGTAGCTCCAAGCCGGGTTGCCGTGCAGGCACAGCCAAGTCAAAGGCGCGTTCGCGTCGCCCTCCCCTTCGCCTGCGCCTTCATCCAGGTAGTGCATGCGCAGCCCGGCGATGCTGGGCAGGTCGTGCACGTAGCGGGGCTGCCAGGGGTAATCGGGCAAACCGGCAAACGCCTCATCGGGCGTGCGCAAGGCGTCTTCTCTGAGCGGTTGCAGGTTCATTCTCTTGGGCCTGAAAAAGTCTTTGAGCAACTGGCCACATTCTTCGGCCAGCACGCCGCCTGTGACCTGCGTTTGGTGGTTCAGCTGCGTGTGCTCAAACAGGTTGAGCACCGAGCCAGCCACCCCGGTGCGCGGGTCGGTCGCACCAAACACCACGCGGTCTACCCGGGCATGCAGCATGGCACCGCTGCACATGGCGCAAGGCTCCAGCGTCACATACAGCGTGCAGCCGTCCAGCCGGTAGTTGCCCAATACGCGGGCCGCTTCGCGCAGCGCCATCACCTCGGCGTGCGCGGTGGGGTCGTGGCTGCCAATGGGGGCGTTACGACCGGTGGCAATCACCTGGCCGTCTTTGACAACCACCGCGCCCACAGGCACCTCGTCCGCTGCAGCGGCTTCGTGGGCCTGCTCCAGGGCCAGGCGCATGCCCTGCTCGTCGCTCCAGCCGTTCATGCGTCGGCATCCTCTTCGATGTGAAAGCGGTGCAAAAACCGGTGCAACACGGGTGCGCCCAACACGCCCACACAAATCAGCGCCACAAAACCACTGTACAGCGCGTAGGTGCCTGCAAACAACTTGCCCGCAGTGCTCAGTGGTTCGCCCACCGGACCCATGCCCGACAAGATCATGGCGGCGCTCAGGTAAGCATCGATCCAGGGCATGCCCTCAATCGCGTGATAACCGACCATGCCCACCCCCAATGAAACGCCAATCAGCAGCAAAGCCAAGCCTGCGGCGCCGACCAGTCGGCGGTGGTAGTCCGCCTTGGGAATCAGCGGTTTGCTGTAGTGTTCAAACACGCTGCGTCATCCTTGGGGCTGTGCAGGCGGCACCAGCCCGATGTGTTCCATCCAGCGGGCCAGTGCTTGGGCATTCGCCGGACCGGCCGCATATGCCGCGTGCATGGCGGCATGCGCTTCGGGACGGTGTTGGTTGAGCTTGACCGCGCAGTGCATTTCAACAATGCGCATTTCAAATGCGACGATGCCGTTGAGCATCCCGGTGGTGTAGCTTTCGGGCAGTTCGCGCCACTGCTGGGCATAAGACGGCTCGTGGTCCGCGATCAGGCATTTGAGCAGGCGGTCCCGGTCGGTGTGCGGGTCGATGATGCGCGTTTGAACCTTGGCTTGCAACGCCAGATAAGTCCAGGTGGGCACGCGCTGCTTGTCGGCATAAACGCCGGGCGACATGTAAGCCTGCGGCCCCATGAAGCTCACCAAAGCGTGAGGCTGCGAAGCCAGCAACTGCGCTTGTGGATTCGCCCGCGCACAGTGGCCCAACAAAACGCCGTGCTCAGGGGCTTCTTCACCCCACAAGGACACGGCTTGCCAGTGCATTGGAATGTGGCTGAGTACAGGAAACCCGTCTTCACCCGCCGACACGATGGAGGCCAAAGGGTGCTCGCGCATGATGCGCTGAGCGATGGCGGGGTCGGTGTTGTGGAACTGTTTGGGCAGGTACATGGTGGGGTGAATGTACCAAACCACTGAACGCATTGGCACGCCACAAAACATGTATCTTGGAAGGATTCAATATTCATTGACGTTTAACGATCGACGTTATACGATAGCCGGAATGATTCAGTCGTTTCGCTGCAAAGACACGTGGGCCTTGTATTCGGGCCAGTCCGTTGCACGATTCGTCAACATCCGCACGGTCGCTGAACGCAAATTGGCCATGCTGCACCGGTCTGCCCGGCTCGATGACTTGCGAATTCCACCCAACAACCGGCTCGAAGCACTCAAAGGCAACCGCAAAGATCAATACAGCATCCGCATCAATGACCAGTGGCGTATTTGCTTCCGTTTTAAAAGCGGCCATGTGTTCGATGTCGAAATCGTGGACTACCACTGAAAGGAATAGCGATGAAAGTTGAAGAAGCCACCCCGCCTTATCTCGTCCCCACCTACGGCATGCGGCCGATTCATCCCGGCGAGGTGTTGCGCGAAGAGTTTTTGATTCCCTACCAACTTACGGCACACGCGCTGTCCATGGCGCTGCAAGTGCCCGCCCCGCGCATCAACGACATCGTGCGTGAAAAACGCGCCATCACCGTGGACACCGCGCTGCGCCTGGCCAAATTTTTTGGCAACAGCGCCGAATTCTGGATGGGTCTGCAAACTGACTTTGACGTGGCCGTGGCACGAATGTCGATGCAAGATGCGCTCGACAGGATTCGGGAATATCAGCCTGTGCAGGCCCGTTAAAAACAAAGGCACCCGAGGGTGCCTTGTTTTTATTCCCACTCAATCGTCGCCGGTGGTTTTGAACTCACATCGTATGTGACTCGGTTGATGCCCCGCACCTCGTTGATGATGCGCCCCGAGACTTTCTTGAGTAGCGCATAAGGCAACTCAGCCCAGTCGGCAGTCATGAAGTCGCTGGTTTGCACGGCGCGCAAAGCCACCACGTAGTCGTAGGTGCGGCCATCGCCCATCACGCCCACGCTCTTGACAGGCAGGAACACGGTGAAGGCCTGGCTGGTCAGGTCGTACCAAGTCTTGCCGGACTCGTCGGTGAAGTTACGCAGCTCTTCGATGAAGATCGCATCTGCACGGCGCAGCAGGTCGGCGTATTCCTTTTTGACTTCACCCAGAATCCGCACGCCCAGCCCAGGCCCGGGGAACGGGTGGCGGTAAACCATCTCGCGGGGCAAGCCCAGCGCCACACCCAGCTCGCGCACCTCATCTTTGAACAATTCGCGCAGAGGCTCCAAGAGCTTCAGGCCCAGTTGCTCGGGCAAGCCGCCCACATTGTGGTGGCTCTTGATGGTGACGGCTTTTTTGCTCTTGGCACCGCCCGACTCGATCACGTCGGGGTAAATCGTGCCCTGGGCCAGGAACGTCGCACCCTTGTGGCCGCCGTCGCCTGCCTTGAGTTTGGCCGCTTGTTCTTTGAACACGTCCACAAACAGGCCGCCAATGATCTTGCGTTTGGCTTCGGGCTCGCTCACGCCAGCCAACTTGCCGAGGAACAAGTCGCTCGCATCGACACGGATGACGTGGGCGTGCAGCTTGCCCACGAACATGTCCATGACCATGTCGCCTTCGTTCAGGCGCAGCAGGCCGTGGTCCACAAACACGCAGGTCAGTTTGTCCCCGATGGCGCGGTGGATCAGGGCTGCAGCCACCGAAGAATCGACGCCGCCCGACAGGCCGAGGATGACTTCTTCGTCACCGACTTGCTTGCGGATTTTGGCGACGGCTTCTTCGATGTAGTCGCCCATGATCCAGTCGGGGCGGGCCTGGCAGATGTCGAGCACAAAGCGGTTGAGCAGCGCCTGGCCCTGCACGGTGTGCGTGACTTCGGGGTGGAACTGCACCGCATAAAAGCGGCGGGCCTCGTCGGCCATGCCCGCAATCGGGCAAGCCGGGGTCGAGGCCATGACCTTGAAGCCTTCGGGCAGCTGGGTGACTTTGTCGCCGTGGCTCATCCAGACCTTGAGCATGCCGTGGCCCTCGGGCGTGGCGAAATCTTCGATGCCCTTGAGCAGTTCGGTGTGGCCATGGGCGCGGACTTCGGCGTAGCCAAATTCGCGGGTGTGCCCGGCTTCGACCTTGCCGCCCAGCTGCTGGGCCATGGTCTGCATGCCGTAGCAAATACCCAAAACCGGGATGCCCAGCTCAAACACAGCGTCCGGTGCGCGGTCGTCCACCTCGTACACGCTGGCATGGCTGCCGGACAGGATCACCCCTTTGAGGTTGCCGTCTTTGGCGTACTCGCGCACCCAATCGCTGCTCACATCGCAAGGATGGACTTCGCAAAACACATGTGCTTCGCGCACGCGGCGGGCAATCAGCTGGGTGACTTGCGAACCGAAGTCGAGGATCAAGATCTTGGAGTGCTGCATGGCAGGCGTCGTTCTTTGAGAAATGAAAAGGCGTCTGGGTTACAGACGCCTTGGTGGTCAAGTGCAGATTTTAGTCGGCGCGGTAGTTCGGTGCTTCTTTGGTGATCTGCACATCATGAACATGGCTTTCGCGAATGCCCGCAGCCGTGATTTCCACAAACTGTGATTCATTGTGCATGGCCTCGATGGTGGCGCAGCCGCAATAGCCCATGCTGGCGCGCAAGCCGCCGGCCATCTGGTAAATGATGGAGACGACCGAGCCTTTGTAGGGCACACGGCCTTCAATGCCTTCGGGCACCAGTTTGTCGGCGTTGGGGTTGCCGGTGCTGGATTCTTGAAAGTAGCGGTCAGCACTGCCTTGCTGCATGGCACCAATCGAGCCCATGCCACGGTAGCTCTTGTAGCTGCGGCCCTGGAACAAGACGATTTCGCCCGGCGCTTCTTCGGTGCCCGCAAACATGCCGCCCATCATCACCGTGCCTGCGCCTGCGGCGATGGCTTTGGCAATGTCGCCGCTGTAGCGGATGCCGCCGTCAGCGATCAGGGGCACGCCCGTACCTTTGAGCGCGGTGGCCACAGAGTCAACCGCCATGATTTGCGGCACGCCCACACCCGCCACGATGCGGGTGGTGCAGATCGACCCGGGGCCGATGCCCACTTTGACGGCGTCGGCACCGGCTTCGACCAAGGCCAAAGCGGCAGCGCCGGTGGCGATGTTGCCGCCAATGACTTCGATGTGCGGGTAGTTTTGCTTGACCCAGCGCACGCGTTCAATCACGCCTTTGCTGTGGCCGTGCGCCGTGTCCACCACGATGGCGTCCACACCGGCACGGGCCAGCGCTTCCACGCGCTCTTCGGTGCCCTCACCCACACCCACGGCCGCGCCCACGCGCAGTTTGCCTGCGGCGTCGCGTGCGGCATTAGGAAAGTTAAGCTGTTTGGTGATGTCCTTGACGGTGATCAGGCCCTTGAGTTCAAAGGCGTCGTTGACCACCAGCAGACGTTCGAGTTTGTGTTTGTTGAGCAGGTGCTTGGCTTGCTCGGGGGTGGTGCCTTCGGGCACAGTGATCAGGCGCTCACGCGGCGTCATGATCTCGCTCACTTTTTGGTCGTAGCGGGTTTCAAAGCGCAGATCGCGGCCAGTGACGATGCCCACCACCTGGCGACCATCGCACACCGGGAAACCCGACACGCCCAGCTCTTCGCTCAGGGCCATGACCTGGCGCACGGTGGTGTCAGGGGTGATGACGACCGGGTCGCGCAGCACGCCGGATTCGTAGCGCTTGACCTTGGCCACTTGAGCAGCTTGCTCTTGGGCGGTGAGGTTTTTGTGCACGATGCCGATGCCGCCTTCTTGCGCGATGGCAATCGCCAGGCGCGCTTCGGTGACCGTGTCCATGGCGGCAGACACCAGGGGCAGGTTCAGGCGGATGTTTCGGGTGAATTGCGTCGCCAGCGACGTGTCCTTGGGCAGGACTTGGGAATAAGCGGGGACGAGGAGAACGTCGTCAAAAGTAAGGGCTTTACCGAGTAGGCGCATAAGCTAAGGCTCCAAAAAATGGATTGTACCCGTGCCGGGCAAGGGATTTCCCTGCCCCCAGTCCGCCAAAACCCGATATTCGACCGCTCAGGAACTTCAGGCGTTTTGGTAATGCAACACTTTGAGGGACTTTTCCGGGTCGATGTCGACAAAAGCAGCTGGATTGGCCAAGCGCTCGACAAAGCGCAAGGCGGGGGCCGCCTCGGCCACCTGCGCGTGCAAAAACTGCGTGTCCAGCTCGGGCGCGTTCAGGCACAGCAGCACATGGCCTTGCGGCTCCAGCAAATCTGGCAAGCGGCGGATCAGCTTGATGTAGTCCTTGGTGGCGACGAAGCTGCCCTTTTGGTAGCTGGGCGGGTCGATCACGATCACGCCATAAGGCCCCATTTTGTTGATCTTGCCCCAAGTCTTGAAGATGTCGTGGCCCAGAAAACGGGCTTTGGCGGGCAAGTCGTTCAGGCGGTGGTTTTGCTGGCCAATGGCCAACGCGCCTTGGCTCATGTCCAGGTTCACCACCTGCGCGGCCCCGCCCTGCAAAGCCACCACCGAAAACGCGCAGGTGTAAGCGAACAGGTTCAGCACGTTTTCGTGTTGGGCATGGTTTTTGAGCCACTCGCGCCCATGGGCCATGTCCAGAAACAAGCCGTGGTTTTGCCCGCGCATCACATGCACAACGTAACGGGCACCCCGCTCGGTCACCACATGCGGCTCGGGCACGCTGCCCGCCATGAGGCGCGTTTCGGCTTCACCCGTGACCCGGCTCTGAAACACCCAGTTGAGCGCTTGGCCCGGGGCCAGCTGTTGCCAGCGTGCTTCCAGTGCGCTTTGGCACTGGGCCAGCTCTTCGTCGGTCACAGGCTTGAAACTGGTCAAAACCCAGACGGGTGCAAACCAGTCCAGCGACCATTGCTCACAACCGGGGTACATGCCGCCTCGGCCATGAAAAACACGCTGAGTGTCTTCGGACAAAGGCATCTTGGCGATGGCGTTCAAAAGGGCTTGCATGGCAGCTTTCAATACCCCGCCGCCGAGCCGCTTTTGCGGTTGGCAAACAAGCCCGTGCGGCCTTTGCCCTGGCGCTTGAAACGCTGACGCCGGGCCACTTTGGGGTCCACTTTCAGGGGGCGGTACAACTCGATCCGGTCGTCTGCTTTCACCGCATGCGTCCAGGGCACTTTGTGGCCCCAGATGCCGGCTTGCTGAAAATCAAGCGAGGCCAGGGATGTGGCGTCGGCTGCAGCTTGGCTTTGCAGCCACTGGGCCTTGGCCTGATCCAGGGCCTCTTTGACGGTGCAGCCTTCAGGCACCCGCAAGCATTGCTCTTGCACATGCCGTGGCCCAAGGCTCCAGCAGAGCGTGACCTCAAATGTCGGCTCAGCCATAGACCGCTTCAGCGCGTTTGACAAAGGCATCGACCAGGCTGGCCGCAATCTTGTCAAACACCGGCCCCACCAGTGCTGCCAGGGTTTTGCTGGAAAAACCGTACTGCAGATCCAACTCGACCTTGCAGGCGCGTTGCGTGCCATCGCCGACCGGGATGAAGCGCCACATGCCGCTCAGGTTGGAAAACGGGCCTTTGACCAAGCTCATGCCGACCGATCGGCCTTCTTCGTGTGTGTTGCGGGTGGTGAAGGTTTGCTGCAGCCCGCCCAGGCTGATGCCGACTTCGGCCACCATGCCTTGCGCGTCAGTTTCCAAAACGCGGGCTCGGTCGCACCACGGCAAAAATTCGGGGTAACGGGCCACATCGGTGACGAGGCCAAACATTTCTTCTGGTGAGTACCAGATCAGAACGGACTTGTGGATATTCTTCATACAATGCAGCGATTGTAGTTTTTCGACGCACCTGCAGGTGCATCACCGGGCTGCACACCCCTTGCGAACGGCCGTGCCGTCCTTATCTGCTCACCATGGCCACCACCAAAAAGTCCCCCGCTGCCCCCACCTTTGCCAAAATCGCCGAGAACAAAAAGGCCGCCTTCGACTATTTTTTCGAAGAGCGCTACGAGGCAGGCATGGTGCTGGAAGGCTGGGAGGTCAAGGCCATCCGCGAAGGCAAGGTGCAGCTCACCGACGGTTATGTGGTCATCCGCAACGGCGAACTGTTCATCATCGGCTGCCTGATCAACCCGCTGAAAACCGCATCCACCCACATCAACCCCGAAGCCGCACGCACGCGCAAGCTGCTGCTGAACAAGGAAGAGATCAAGCGCCTGATCGGCAAGATCGAGCAAAAGGGCTACACCTTGGTGCCGATCAATTTGCATTGGAAATCAGGCAAGGTCAAATGCGACATCGCGCTGGCCAAGGGCAAGGCCGAGCACGACAAACGCGACACCATCAAAGACCGCGAAGGCAAGCGCGAGGTCGAGCGGGCCATGAAAAGCCGCCACCGTTGATCCCAATTTGATCCGACTTGGCCCGCTGTTCTGGCAGCTCGGTCATGTAGAGCGCGTCGAGCGTTTCATCACAATGGTTGAAGTTGTGATGCATCGGGCTGCTGCAACCACGCCTGAAACTCGTCTGCCAGCTGTTGGCTGGCCTTGGTCGCCGCACGCCAGGCCTTGACCCGCCCGGCAAAGTCGTTGGCATACGTCATGAAATCCTTGCGGTCAGGCAGTTTGCCGTTCGGCAGGGTTTTGACCCAATCGGGGTTGGGCGCGAGCACGAGGGTGCTGTCCAAAAACGGCGTGGCACCGTGCCGCCACTGGAGGGCTTTGTCGAGCCAACCGGGCACCACGCTTTTTTGAAAATGCGGGTACAGCACCAGGGCACGGTCCGGGCCTTGGGTGGGCGCGGTCCAGTTCAGGTGCAGGTGGTAATCGGTGATGCCGCCGTCCCAATAAGCGCCTTCAGGTGCGCTAGGGATGTCGTGAACCGCCTTCAAAGCAAAGGGGATCGAGCAGCTGGCTTGCAACGCAGCCATGAAGTTGCCCTCAGTCAGGCTCACTTGCCGTGTCCGAAAATCCCCCTCATCAAAAGGCAGCTTGACGTTCTGCTTTGAAAAAACAACCCGTTCCAACCAAGCGCCCAAGGCACGCCGATGCAGCGCGTTGCTCAGGTAGGCCCCGGCATAACCCAAGGGTGTGGCCACTGGATGCTCTCGCCGCAGCACATGGCGTCCGTGTGTGGTGACGATGTGCAATCGAAAGCGTGGGTGACTCAGCACCTCGCCCACGCGTCCGCCGTAAAACGACTGCAGGCTCTGCCCAAACGCGTCGCTCACCTGCTGTGCGCTCACGCGCTGACGGCCTGGCAGGGGCTCGTAGTGTTGATGAATGTAGTCATGCTCGAGGCGCTCAAAGGCGGCCACCGCCCCATTCAGGCATCCCGTGGCCATGCGCCACGCGCCAATTGACGCCCCCACCAAGTCCACGGGCTGGCTGCTTTGCGGCAGCCACTCGCCAAAAATGAAGCGGTCCAGCGGACCGAGGATCAACCCTTTGGGGCCGCCCGCAGCACCCGGGATGACGCCAATGTGCGCCGGCCTCAAACCGTGTTCACGGATGTGGGCCAGGGCCTTGGGGCCGGCGTGGATGTGGAGGGCTTGCATGGTCAGGTTCTCTCATCAAGGCTCATCTGCATGAGCATTCGAATTGTAGGAGCCCACCCCTGTGGGCGATTTCACGCATATCGCTTCACCATGCCATCGCCCACAGGGTGGGCTCTTACAAAGGCAGCCCCATCGCTCGTGGGTGTTTTGTAGGAGACCACCCCTGTGGGCGATTTTGGGTGCACCAGCAGACCACGCCATCGCCAGCGGACTGGGCTCCTGCCAAGGCAGGTGGGTCAGGCTTACTTTTTCAGGCCCTGCAGCTTGGCAAAAGCGCTGGCCATGGCCGATCCCGAACCAGCGGCTGGCGGCGAGGTGTAGGCCCCGCCTGATCCGCCACCACGCTGACGGTGGTCCCGCCCTGCCCCTTCAAACTTGTTGTCGCGGGGGCCATCGCGCCTTGCAGGTGCAGCGTCCAGCTTCATGGTCAGGCTGATGCGCTTGCGGGCCACGTCAACTTCGAGCACCTTCACTTTGACGATGTCGCCGGTCTTGACCACTTCGCGGGCATCGGTCACAAACTTGTTGGCCAACTGGCTCACGTGAACCAAACCGTCCTGGTGCACGCCCAAATCGATGAATGCGCCGAACTGGGCCACGTTGCTCACGGTGCCCTCCAAGGTCATGCCTTCTTTCAGGTCCTTGATGTCTTCCACTCCATCGGCCAGGCGGGCCACCTTGAAGTCGGGTCGCGGGTCGCGGCCGGGTTTTTCCAGCTCGCCCAGGATGTCCTTGATGGTGATCGCACCAAACTTGTCGTTCGCAAACAGCTCGGGCTTCAGGGTTTTCAGCACATCGCTGCGGCCCATGATGTCCTGAACCGGCTTGCCAGTTTTGACAATGATTTGCTCGACCACCGGGTATGTTTCAGGGTGCACGCCCGTCATGTCGAGCGGGTTGTCGCCCCCGCGAATGCGCAAAAAGCCCGCGCTTTGCTCGAAGGTTTTGGCCCCGAGGCCCGTCACTTTGAGCAGGTCCTGGCGGGTCTTGAACACGCCATTGGCATCGCGCCAGCGCACCACGGCCTTGGCCACGCTGCCCGACAGGCCCGACACGCGGGTCAGCAGCGGGACGCTGGCCGTGTTCAGGTCCACGCCCACCGAGTTCACGCAGTCTTCGACCACCGCGTCCAGCGTTTTGGCCAGCTCGCTTTGGTTCACGTCGTGCTGGTATTGGCCCACGCCAATCGCTTTGGGGTCGATCTTGACCAACTCAGACAGCGGGTCTTGCAGGCGGCGCGCAATGGAGGCCGCGCCGCGCAGGCTCACGTCCACGTCAGGCATTTCTTGCGAAGCGAATTCGCTGGCCGAATAGACCGAAGCGCCCGCTTCACTGACCACGACCTTTTGAATTTCTACCCCGTCACGCAGGCGGGCCAGTTGTTTGATCAGGTCGCCTGCCAGTTTGTCGGTCTCGCGGCTGGCGGTGCCGTTGCCAATGGCGATCAGGTTGACGTTGTGCTTTTCGCACAACTTGGCCAGGGTAAACAGCGAGCCTTCCCAGTCCTTGCGCGGCTCGTGCGGGTAGACGGTCGACGTGTCCACCAGCTTGCCGGTGGCGTCGACCACGGCCACTTTCACGCCGGTGCGGATGCCCGGGTCCAGGCCCATGACCACGCGGGGGCCTGCGGGTGCTGCCAGCAGCAGGTCGCGCAGGTTGTCGCTGAACACCTTGATGGCGACTTTTTCGGCCTCTTCGCGCAAGCGGGCAAACAAATCCCGCTCGGTGGACAGGCTCAGTTTCACGCGCCAAGTCCAGGCCACGCATTTGCGGATCAGGTCGTCGCTGGGGCGAGCCGCATGGCTCCAGCCCAGGTGCATGGCGATCTTGCCTTCGGCGATGCTGGGCTTGCCGGGTTCAGGCTCGACCGGCAAGACCAGTTTGGCGTCCAGCATCTCTAGCGCACGGCCACGGAACACGGCCAGCGCACGGTGCGAAGGCACACGGCCAATCGGCTCGTCGTAGTCAAAGTAATCACGGAACTTGGACACGTCGGCGTTGTTCTCGTCCTTGCCGTCGGCCAGCTTGCTTTTGAACAGACCTTCGTTCCACAGCCATTCGCGCAGGGCCTGCACCAAAGACGCATCTTCGGCCCAGCGCTCGCTGAGCAAATCGCGCACACCGTCCAGCACGGCGGCGGTGGTCGTGAAGTCGGCCCCTTCAATCGCGCCAGCAGCCAGCACATAGGCTTGTGCTTCGGTGTGTGGGTCCAGGCTCGGGTCGGCAAACAGCTTGTCGGCCAGCAGCTCCAGCCCGGCCTCGCGGGCGATCATGCCTTTGGTGCGGCGCTTGGGCTTGAAGGGCAAATACAAATCTTCCAGCTCTTGTTTGGTCGGGGCGGCGTCGATGGCGGCCAGCAATTCGGGCGTCATCTTGCCCTGCTCGGTGATGCTTTTGATCACGGCGGTGCGGCGGTCTTCGAGTTCGCGCAGGTAGCCCAGGCGCGACTCCAGCTCGCGCAGCTGGATGTCGTCCAGCCCGCCGGTCACTTCTTTGCGGTAACGGGCAATGAAAGGGACGGTGGCTCCACCGTCCAGCAATTCCACGGCGGTTTTGACCTGCTCAGGGCGGATCCGGATTTCTGCGGCCAGTTGGGCCAGGATTTTGGGCATGTCTCAGATCACATCTGTAAAGGGAAAGCGGGCGAGTTTGCCACAAGGCATCACCCTCGCAGGCAGCTTGACAGTCCAGGACCAGTGCAAGCTGTCAAAAGCACAAAAAGGCAAATTTGCTCTTTTTTGACAAATTTCATTGAATTTATTGACAAAGTTGTCAATCACAAGGACAATAAACACATAAACACACAAATTCATCTACAATTGCTAACCAAGAACACCCTCTTCATGAAATTCGTTAAATACAACCTTCGCTTCTGTGGGCTTCGCACGCTCCGCACCCTGGCTTTGTTGGCTTTGACGGTGGGGATCAGCGCCTGTTCCACGGTGCCGTCACAAAACATTTCGTCGAACGAATTCAACACGTTCAACGCCATGCCGACGCAAAACCGGATCATGAACAATGTGCGAATCAAGTGGGAAGTTCGGGACGATGTGGCCCAGTATTGCGCTCGGGCCTACCAAATGGGACGTGAGCAGGCTTACCTCACGCCGCCATTGGCTTGTGCCATGTGGGATGCCGTCAAGGCCGAATGCACCGTGGTGACAGGGCCTGTGACCACGCATGTGGCCCTAGGCCACGAAGTGCGCCACTGCTTTGAGGGGCACTTTCACCGGTAAGCACCGGTGAGGCCATGCTCAGATGCCGCGCAGCGCTTGGCGCAGGCCCTCGCCCACTTCGGGGCGTGCGGCAAAGGGATCGGGTGGGTTGAGCCCTTGCACAATGGCCTCCATGCGGCTTTGCACATTGCCCAGCGCCTGGGGGTGGCTGTAGATGTAAAACTGGCCACTGGCCACCGCGTCAAACACTTTTTGAGCCACATCCGCAGCTGACACCTTGCCACTGCCGACAGCTTTGTCACTTTGAGCCTGTCCTATCAATTGGCTGGCGGTGGGTTTTTCGGCGGGCAATCCAGCGGGACGGTTGCGGTGGCTCTGGCTGATGCCGGTGGGCACAAAATAAGGACACAAGACGCTGGCGCTGACCTGGTCGCTCACCAATTGCAAGTCCTGGAACAAGGTCTCGGTCAGAGACACCACGGCGTGTTTGCTCACGTTGTAGATGCCCATATTGGGCGGGGTGAGCAAACCGGCCATGCTGGCGGTGTTGACGATGTGGCCCTGGAAGCTCGGGTCGGCCTTGGCGGCTTCGAGCATCATCGGAGTAAACAGGCGCACACCGTGCACCACACCCCAGAGGTTGACGCCCAGCACCCACTCCCAGTCGGCCACCGAGTTTTCCCAGACCAGGCCCCCTGCCCCCACGCCTGCGTTGTTGAACACGAAATTCGGCGCACCAAAGCGCGCTTTCACGTCGGCAGCCAGTTGTTCCATGGCTTGGGCGTTCGACACGTCGACCTTGCGGGCCAAGACCTGAACGCCTTGGGCTTTCATTTCGGCTTCGGCTTTGTCCAGCGCGTCTTGCTGCACATCGACCAGCACCAGGTTCATGCCCAGCTTGGCACCGATGCGGGCACATTCCAAACCAAAGCCGGAACCCGCACCGGTTAGGACGGCGGTTTTGCCTTTGAAGTTGTTGATCATGGGGAAACCTTTTTCAATGTGAAGCCCACACGGGGGAAGTGAACATGCACCGTGCCCGCACGCTCATCGCTGCGGCGCAGGGTGTAACGGGTGCGGGTGGCGGCCACCAGTTCGCCCTCGGTCGGCTCCAGACCAAAGTTGTCGGCAGCGATCACCACTTGACTGCCCAGCGCGATGCCGTGCTCGTCTTGGAAGACCTCGCCCTGCACAGCTGCAGGCGTTGAACTGAGGGCAGTTTGCAAGGCTTCTTCTGCGCTGCATTTGCCGGGCGTGCCGTGGCCAATGGCTTTCATGCGGGCCATCCAGCTTTTGACTTCGGGTGTTGCGTCCAAAATGCCCGCCAAAGCTGGCGTGCGTTCTTGCGTGAACCACAGCGGGTGGTAAGCCGCAAAGTCGGCCACGCAAGGCTGAGCACCGAACAAAAAGTCTTGCCCATGCAGCATGTTGGCGATGCGGCGCAGGTAGCTTTTGTAGGTGGCCCCTGCATCGGCAGATGACATGCGTGCGCCGCCACTGCGCATGGCGGCGCGGTCGGCCACAAAGGCCTGCACGCCTTCAGCGGGCGCACCCGCAAAGACCTGCGCCACACCTGCGGGCTGAAAGTTATACGCCATGGCTGCGGTGAACAAGGCACTGTCGGCCCACTGCGCCACGATGCGCGCCGCGCCTTTGACGGCCTCGGGGTAGATCGTGGGTGTCGGTGCACGGTGCTCCAGCACGTCGCAAATGAGCGCGGTGTCGCAGTAAATGTCCGCGCCGATCTGCAGCACCGGGGTTTTGCGGTAACCGCCCGTGAGCGCGGTCAAGTCGGGCTTGGGCATGATCATGGGAATGAACACGCTCTTCCAGGCCAGTTGCTTGTGGCCCAGGATCAGCCGGACTTTCTCGGCAAACGGCGAGGTCGGGTAATGGTGGAGGATCAGCTCGGACATGCGACCCGCCTCAGATCAGCTTGACCAGTTGTTTGCCGAAGTTCTTGCCTTTGAGCAGACCGAGGAAAGCCTCAGGCGCAGCGGCCAGGCCCTGTGCCACGGATTCGCGCGGACGGAGCTTGCCGGTAGCCACCAAGGTGCCCAGCTCTTGAAGAGCCTCGGGCCAGACTTCCATGTGTTCGCTGACAATGAAGCCTTCGATCTTCATGCGGTTCACCAGAATCAAGGCCGGGTTGCTCATGGGCAGCGGCGCGCCGTCGTAGCCCGCGATCATGCCGCACACCGCAATGCGCGCAAACGCGTTGGTGCGCAGCATCACGGCGTCAAGCACCATGCCCCCCACGTTTTCAAAGTGCCCGTCGATGCCGTTGGGGCAGGCTTCGCGCAGCGCCTTGGACAGGCTGATGTAGTCCTTGTGTTCCTTGTAGTCGATGCAGGCGTCAAAGCCCAGCTCATTGACCACGTAGTCGCACTTGTCTTTGCCACCGGCAATGCCCACCACGCGGCAGCCACGGGCTTTGGCCAAGGCACCGTAGGCGCTGCCCACTGCGCCGCTGGCCGCGCTCACGGTCACCGTCTCGCCCGCTTTGGGGTTGATGATCTTGACCAAGCCATACCAAGCGGTCACGCCGGGCATGCCCACTGCGCCTAGGTAATGCGACAGCGGCACATGGGTGGTGTCCACCTTGCGCAGTGCGCCGATCACGTTGGCATCGACCACGCTGTATTCTTGCCAGCCGCCCATGCCCACGACCTGGTCACCGGCCTTGAACTTGGGATGGCGGCTGTCCACCACTTCGCCCACGGTGCCGCCAATCATGACTTCGCCCAAAGGCTGGGGCACAGCGTAGCTCTTGCTCTCGTTCATGCGGCCGCGCATGTAGGGGTCCAGGCTCAGGTAATGGTGGCAAACCAGCACTTCCCCGTCTTTGAGTTCGGGCAATGGCAATTCGACCATTTTGAAGTTGTTCACAGTGGCTTCGCCCTGCGGGCGGTTGTCCAGAACGATGCGGTGGTTGATGGGCATGTGTGTCTCCAGTGAATTTGAAAGAATTAATCGGTGGAAGGTGAAGGGGATTCGCGACGGCTGACGTATTTGAAGGTGCCGGTGGCGTGAGCGCACAGCTGGCCTTCGGCATCGAACACGCTGCCTTCGGTGAACGCCATGCTGCGTGTGCGGTGTTTCAGGTGGCCTTTGCCCACCAGCGCTTGCCCGGCGGGGACTTTGGCGGGGCGCATGAAGCTGGTCTTCATCTCGATGGTGACCACACCCATTTCCGGGTCCACGCTGCGCGCGGCCGTGGCCATGATCACGTCCAGAAAAGTCATGACGGCGCCGCCGTGCGTGACATCAAAAGAGTTGAGGTGTTCGGGGCGTGGCGCGAAATGCAGCTCGGACTCGCCCCCCTCAAACTTCTCCAGCGAAAAGCCCAGATGGTCCACAAAGGGAATCTTGGCGCCGAAAGGGATGCTCATGCTCAAGGACTTTCGCATCAACCGCCGATGATGGCGCTCACGCCACCATCCACTGCCATCCATTGGCCGGTGATGTGCTTGCCCGCATCCGAGGCGTACAGCAAAGCCAAGCCTTTGAGGTCTTCGTCATCGCCCAAGCGGCGCAGCGGTGCACCTTGGGCCATCTTGTCGGCACCCAATTTTTCCAGCAGACCATAGGTCATTTTGCTGGGGAAAAAGCCGGGGCAAATCGCGTTGACGGTGATGCCATGCTCGCCCCACTCGCCTGCCAATGCTCGGGTGAAGTTGATCACCGCGCCTTTGGAGGTGTTGTAGGCAATCGTCTTCATCTCGGACGGGTTACCTGCCAGACCAGCGATGGAGGCCACGTTCAGAATGCGACCTTTGCCACGCGGAATCATGCTGAGCTTGGCCACCTCTTGCGACAAGATGAAATAACCGCGCACGTTGAGGTTCATCACCTTGTCCCAAGCTTCGACCGGGTGGTCTTCGGCGGGCGCGCCCCAAGTCGCACCGGCGTTGTTGACCAGGATGTCGATCGGACCCATGCGCTCGATGGTCTCGGCCGCCAGACGCCGGATGTCTTCTTCCTTGCCACAATCGGCAGCGATCCAGCGGGCGTCGATGCCTGCGGCTTGCAACTCGGCGGCGGCTTCTTCGAGATCGGCAGCTTTGCGCGAGCTGAGCATGATCTTGGCACCCGCCTCGCCCAAGGCATGGGCCATTTGCAGGCCCAGACCCCGCGAGCCGCCAGTGACCAAGGCCACTTGGCCTGTCAAGTCAAAAAGTTGTTGAACAGTGCGTGCCATCTCAGGGCTCCTTTGAAAATGGAATGTGAATTCAGACCGTGTAATCCATGCAGCGTCGTTCTTTGACCACCGACTTCATGAAAGGCTTGATGGCCACATGATCAGGGTGATTTTGGTAAGCCGCTAGCACCTGCGCGTCATCGACCAGCATGTGCAGGACCAGGTCGTTGGTGCAGTCCATACCGGGGGTCGCAGTGGCGACTTCAAAGCTGCGGATGCCGGGCACCACTTGGGCACAGGACAACAACAAGGCCTTGGCTTTGGCCAGGTTGGTGGCCTTGTCTGCCCCTTCGGCTTGGTCGTGCAGGTTCCACATCACGATGTGTCGGATCATCAAAAGGCCTCCTCGGGCAAGTCGGCGCAAGTCGGGTCGCGGCTTTTGACCACATTGAGCCAAGCGCCGATCTTGGGCAGCTCGTAGCGGAAGAAGTAACGGCAGGCCGCGCGGCGGCCCTGCGCGGCGGGGGTGTTGTCGCCCTCCAGGCTGGCTGCGACATCGAGCCAGATCCAGGCGATCACCGTGTGGCCAAAGGCCTGCAGATAAGGCACGGCATTGGCCAGGGCTTGGGCAGGCTCGGCACCGTCCCAAGCTTGTTGGGTGGCTTGGCCGACTTGCTTCAAGGCGTCACGCAAGGCTGAGGCTTCTGGACCCCACGAAGATTCAGCTTTTGCAGCAGTAGCCAACATGCGCTCGGCCAGCAGCTGAAGGCCCCGGCCGTTTTCCATCAACACCTTGCGGCCCAGCAAATCCATGGCCTGGATGCCGTGGGTGCCTTCGTGGATCATGTTCAGGCGGTTGTCGCGCCAATATTGTTCCACCGGGAAGTCACGCGTATAACCGTATCCGCCGTGGATCTGGATGGCGAGGCTGTTGGCCTCCAGGCACCACTCGCTGGGGAAACTCTTGACGATGGGCGTGAGCACCTCCAGCAGCAAACGCGCCACATCGGCGTCTTCGGACGTGCCGGTGTGCTGCTCGTCCACCAGTCGGGCGCTGTACAAGGCCAGCGCCAAAGCGCCTTCGCTGTAGGCCTTTTGCGCCAGCAACATGCGCTTGATGTCGGCGTGTTCGATGATGCGCACCTGCGGACGGCTGGCGTCTTTGCCCCCTGCCCCGCTGGGTCGGCCTTGTGGGCGGTTCTTGGCGTAATCGAGGCTGGCGTAGTAACCGGCCATGCCCAGCATGGTGGCGGCCATGCCCACGCCAATGCGGGCCTCGTTCATCATGTGGAACATGCACTTGAGGCCTTCGCCGGGCTTGCCGACGAGATAGCCCACGGCCCCGGCTTCACCCCTGACGGGGTACTTGCCCTCGCCAAAGTTCAGCAGCGTGTTGGTTGTGCCGCGCCAGCCGCATTTGTGGTTCAGGCCCGCCAGCGCCACGTCGTTGCGCTCGCCGGTGAGTTGTCCATCGGTGTCCACCAGTTTTTTGGGCACGATGAACAGTGAAATGCCTTTGACGCCCGGCACCAGTTGGCCATTGGCGTCGGGAATTTTGGCCAAGACCAAATGGATGATGTTCTCGGAGAGTTCGTGCTCACCGGACGAGATCCACATCTTGTTGCCCTTGAGGCGGTAGCGTGCGCCCAAAGCGTCGGCTTCAAAGTCAGCGCCATCGGGCGTGGCGCGGGTAGTTACGTCACTGAGCGACGAACCCGCTTGCGGCTCAGACAGGCACATGGTGCCCGAAAAGCGCCCCGAAAATTCGTTGGCGGCAAACACCTGCTTTTGCAAATCAGTGCCGTGCACCATCAGCAAATTGGCGTTGCCGCTGGTGAGCATGCCCGAGCCAATACTCACCGAAGCCATGGCAAAAAACGCATTGGCCGCCGCCTCCACGGTGTAGGGCAATTGCATGCCGCCAAACTCGTAATCTTGCGCGGCGCTGAGCATGCCCGACTCGGCATAGGCCTTGTAGGCGTCGTGTGTGGCCTGCGGCAAGATGACTTTTTCACCGTCGAAGTGAGGTTCTTGCGTGTCGACCAGTCGGTTAAAAGGCGCGTACTTTTCGCGGGCAATGCGCTCGCAGGTGTCAAGCACGGCGTCAAAGGTTTCGCGCGAGTGGTCGGCAAAACGTTCGCGGCTTTGCAAGCTTTCGACCTTCAGCCAGTCGTGCAGCAAAAAATCAACGGTGGGGCGCAGGCTCATGTCGCATCATCCCGGTTCAAAAAAAGACAAAGAAAAAGGCGGTCAGCTGCAAACCGACCGCCTTGGTGTTGATCAGGCGTCAACAGCCACGGGCATCACAGCACTTCAAAAATGCCGCAAGCGCCCATGCCGCCGCCAATGCACATGGTCACCGCCACGCGCTTGGCACCACGGCGTTTGCCTTCAATCAGGGCGTGGCCCGTCAGGCGCTGGCCCGACACACCGTAGGGGTGACCCACGGCAATCGCGCCGCCGTTCACGTTCAAACGGTCGGCCGGAATGCCCAGCTTGTCGCGGCAGTACAGCACCTGCACCGCAAAGGCTTCGTTCAGTTCCCACAGGTCAATGTCTTGCACGGTGAGGCCCAGACGCGCCAGCGCTTTGGGCACAGCGTAAACGGGGCCAATGCCCATTTCGTCAGGCTCGCAACCGGCCACGGCAAAACCGAGGAAACGGCCCAGGGGCTTCAAGCCGCGTTGCTCGGCCAGTTTTTCATCCATCAGCACGCAAGCGCCTGCACCGTCCGAGAACTGGCTGGCATTGCCTGCTGTGACCAAACCACCGGGCAGCGCCGAGCGCAAGCCGCTGATGGCTTCCACGGTGGTGCCTTCGCGCAGACCTTCGTCCACGCTCACGGTCACTTGCTTGGTGGTCATGCCCATGACCTTGTCAATCACGCCTTGTGTCACGGTGATGGGCGCGATTTCGTCGTTGAACAAGCCAGCAGCTTGCGCAGCGCAGGCTTTTTGCTGGCTGGCCGCACCGTACGCGTCCATCACATCGCGGCCGATTTTGTAGCGCTTGGCCACTTGTTCCGCGGTTTGCAGCATGTTCCAGTAGATCTCGGGCTTCATTTTGGCCAGCGCCAAGTCTTGCAGCATGTGGGTGTTCATCTCTTGCTGCACGCAAGAAATGCTTTCCACGCCACCGGCCACATACACCTGGCCTTCGCCCGCGATGATGCGTTGCGCCGCCAAAGCAATGGTTTGCAGGCCCGACGAGCAAAAGCGGTTCACAGTCATGCCCGACACGGAAATGGGCAAGCCCGCTTTGAGGGCGATTTGGCGCGCGATGTTGGCACCGGTGGCCCCTTCGGGCGTGGCGCAGCCCATGATCACGTCTTCGACTTCGGCGGCGTCAATGCCAGCGCGGGCCACAGCGTGTTGCACCGCGTGGCCACCCAGCGTGGCACCATGGGTCATGTTGAAAGCGCCCTTCCAGCTCTTGGCCAGAGGGGTGCGTGCGGTAGATACGATGACAGCATTCGTCATGTTGGTCCTTTCAAGTGGGGGACAGCGATTGAGGTCTGTCCCGCCAAAAATTTAAAAAATCAGTTGAATGTCTTGCCTTCGGCCACCAAGCGCGCCAGCAAAGGCGCGGGTTGCCAGAATTGGGCGTCGTCATGCGGATTTTTCGCAAAGCGCTTCATGGCCTCGGCGACGTTGAACAGGCCCACGGTGTCGGCGTAGTTCATGGGGCCACCGCGCCAGAACGGGAAGCCGTAACCGGTGATGTAGACCATGTCGATGTCGCTGGCCTTGCTGGCAATGCCCTCTTCCAGGATGTGGCAAGCCTCGTTCACCAGCGAGTACACCAGGCGCTGAACGATCTCTTCGTCCGAAATCTTGCGGGGCGTGATGCCCAAAGCGGCGCGGTGCTTTTCGATCATCTCGACCACCACGGGGCTCGGGATCGCGTCGCGTTTGCCCGCTTGGTAGTCGTACCAGCCTGCACCGGTCTTCTGACCATAACGGCCCATTTCGCACAACAAGTCAGCGGTTTTGCTGTACTTGAGGTTGGGTTTTTCGGTGTAGCGGCGCTTGCGGATCGCCCAGCCAATGTCGTTGCCAGCCAAGTCGCCCATGCGGAATGGCCCCATGGCGAAGCCGAACTTCTCGACGGCTTTGTCCACTTGGGCTGGCGTGCAACCTTCTTCGATCAGGAAACCGGCTTGGCGGCTGTACTGCTCGATCATGCGGTTGCCGATGAAGCCGTCGCAAACGCCCGAGACGACCGAGGTCTTCTTGATCTTTTTGCCGATGGCCATCACCGTGGCCAACACATCTTTGCCGGTTTGCGCACCGCGCACGACTTCGAGCAGCTTCATCACGTTGGCGGGGCTGAAGAAGTGCATGCCGACCACATCTTGTGGACGCTTGGTGAAGGACGCGATCTTGTTGACGTCGAGCGTCGACGTGTTGGAGGCCAGGATGGCACCAGGCTTCATGACTTCGTCGAGTTTCTTGAAGACGGCTTCTTTCACGCCCATTTCTTCAAACACCGCTTCGATCACCAAGTCGGCTTGGCCGATGTCGTCATAGCTCAGCGTGGTGGACAAGAGCGCCATGCGCTCGTCGTATTTTTCCTGCTTGAGCTTGCCCTTTTTGACCTGGGCTTCGTAGTTTTTGCGGATGGTGGCCACGCCACGGTCCAGCGCGTCCTGCTTCATCTCCAAAATCTTGACCGGGATGCCCGCGTTCAGGAAGTTCATCGAGATGCCGCCGCCCATGGTGCCAGCACCGATCACGGCGATCGACTTGATCTCGCGCTTGGGCGTGTCTTCGGGCACATCAGGAATCTTGCTGGCTGCGCGGTCGGCCATGAAAATGTGGCGCAGTGCGCGGCACTCAGGCGTCATCATCAGGTTCATGAAGATTTCGCGTTCGAGGACCATGCCGTCGTCAAACTTTTTCTTGGTGGCCGCTTCGACGGCGTCCACACACTTGCCAGGCGCGGGCAGGTTTTTGGCCATGCCTTTGACCATGTTGCGTGCGAACTGGAAGTAAGAATCGCCTTGTGGATGCTTGCAAGGCAGGTTTTTCACCAAAGGCAGTGGCGAGCCATCGGCATGCGCTGCGGCCACTTTGCGGGCGAGAGCCAAAGCTTCTTCAGGCAGGCTTTCGGCTGATTTGGCCATGGCATCAAACAACTTTTGACCGGGCAACATGGCCAGCATTTCGCTCTTGATGGCTTCGCCGCTGACGATCATGTTGAGGGCTGCTTCGACGCCGATCACGCGGGGCAGACGCTGTGTGCCGCCCGCGCCAGGGATCAGGCCCAGCTTGACTTCGGGCAGCGCAATGCTGGCGCCAGGCGCTGCGATGCGGTAGTGGCAACCCAGCGCTAACTCCAGACCACCGCCCATGGCCACCGAGTGGATGGCGGCGACAACAGGCTTGGCTGAATTCTCGCAAGCGCGGATGACACTCAGCAAATTGGGTTCCTGGATGGCCTTGGGCGAGCCGAATTCACGGATGTCCGCACCGCCCGAGAAGGCTTTGCCGCCACCGGTGATGACGATGGCTTTGACGGCCGCATCGTTGTTGGCTTTTTCCAGACCATCGGTGATGCCGATGCGTGTGGACAGGCCCAAACCGTTGACCGGCGGGTTCATCAGCGTGATGACCGCGACATCACCGTGGACTTTGTATTCAGCTGTCATGCTGGACTTCCTTTGCGTGAAAATTAAAAAAGAACGACCGTTCGTTTTTTGGCATTGTAGTCAGAAAAACAAACGGCCCAAACTGCCTTAGTCGCCACAGGGACGACGATCAAACTTCCAGCCACTCCTTGCGGATGTAGCTGTTGGCGCGCAACTCATCGGGCGTGCCCTCAAACACAATGCTGCCATGGCCCATGACCAGCGCACGGTCCGAAATGTTCATGGCGATGGTCAATTTTTGCTCAATGAGCAAAACCGAAATGCCACGCGCCTTGAGGTTTTGCAGGTACTGCCCCACCAATTCCACAATTTTGGGTGCGAGGCCCTCGGTAGGTTCGTCGATGATGATGAGGTCCGGGTCGCCCATGAGGGTGCGGCACAGGGTCAGCATTTGCTGTTCGCCCCCCGACAAAACGCCCGCCTCGGTGTGTTCGCGCTCTTTCAGTCGCGGAAACATGGCGTACATGTCGTCAAACGACCAACGTCCATTGACGCCACTGCGCTTTTGGCCCAGCTGCAGATTCTGGTGCACCGTGAGTTTGGGGAAAATATCGCGGTTCTCAGGCACATAGCCAATGCCCAAATGGGCGATTTCATAGGCTTTTTTGCCCTGCACTGGCTGGCCTTTCCAGTCAATGCGGCCTTGGCACTCGACCAGACCCATGATGGCCTTGGCGGTCGTCGAGCGCCCCGAGCCGTTGCGACCCAGAAGGGCGACGATTTCGCCCTGCCCGACACCAAAGTTGACACCATGCAACACATGGCTTTTGCCGTAATAAGCGTGAAGATTTTCAACCTTGAGCATCAGTGTCCTCCTGCCTGACTGTCGGCCACAGATGAGCCCAGATATGCTTCTTGAACTTTGGCATTGGCTCTGACGGCCTCGGGTGTGTCGAAGGCAATGACCTCGCCGTACACCACCACCGCGATCTTGTCGGCCAGGCCAAACACCACGCCCATGTCGTGCTCCACCGTGAGCAGGGTTTTGCCCACCGTGACGTCCTTGATGAGCTGGATGAAACGCGAGGTTTCGCTTTTGCTCATGCCTGCAGTCGGCTCGTCCAGCAAGATGACATCGGCCCCACCCGCGATCGTCACGCCAATTTCCAGGGCGCGTTGTTCGGCATAGGTCAGGTTCACCGCCAGCACATCGCGCTTTTTGTCCAGCCGGATCATCTCCAGCAACTGGTCGGTGCGCTCGTTGGCGTCCTTCAGGCCCGAGAGGAACTTGAAGAAGGTGTATTTGTAGCCCAGGCTCCAGAGCACGGCGCAGCGCAAATTCTCGAACACACTGAGCTTGGGAAAGATGTTGGTGATCTGGAAGCTGCGCGACAAGCCCATGCGGTTGATTTCATACGGGGTCTTGTGCTCGATGTGCTGGCCGTTCAGCAAAATGTCGCCGCTGGTGGGCCCAAAGCGGCCGCTGATCAGGTTGAACAAGGTCGATTTGCCTGCCCCGTTCGGGCCAATCACGGCCACACGTTCCCCGGGCGCCACCGCCAGGTTCACACCCCGAATGATTTCGGTCTTGCCGAAATTCTTGCGCAGGTCCTTCAGCTCCAATGCGTAGGTCGTACTCATACTGCAGTCTCCCGGCGCTTGATTTCTTTTTCGATCTCGGTCTGGATTTCACCCCAGTCGTGCACAAACTGACGCCTGGCCAACTCGAACAAGCCCAGGCCTGTGAGCATGACAAAGGCTGAGCCAAACCAGCTGTCCAGGCCTTTGGCGTTGAGCGTAGCGCCCATGAACTTGACCGTGTCGCCCAAGGCCGAGTTCAGTTGCAGGTGGTAAACCATTTCGATCATGGCGCCTGCCCCAGCCAGCATGACCAGCGCCGTCAGGCCCAGGCCCAGGTAGCTGGTCCAGATTTGGCGCAGCTTGCCAAACTTGGCCACCCGCAGGTTCATCATGATCAGGCTGGCAATGCCGCCTGGCGCATACATGACCATGAACAGGAACACCAGGCCCAGGTACAAGAGCCAGGCCTTGGTCAGCTCGGACAGCAGCACAAAGGCGATGATCATCAAAATGGCACCGATGATGGGGCCAAAGAAGAAGGTCGCACCACCCAAAAACGTGAACAGCAAATAAGCACCGGAGCGCCCTGCCCCCACCACTTCGGCCGTGACGATCTCGAAGTTGAGCGCGCCCAAGCCACCGGCAATGCCTGCAAAAAAGCCCGCAATGATGAAGGCGATGTAGCGCACACGCTGGGTGTTGTAGCCGATGAACTCGACCCGCTCCGGGTTGTCGCGCACCGCGTTCAGGATGCGGCCCAGCGGCGTTTGGGTAAAGGCAAACATGAGCGCCACACAGACAAAGGTGTAGATCGCGATCAGGTAATACACCTGAATTTGCGGCCCATAGGTGATGCCGAAAAACGACTCTCCTGCAACCCTGTTGCCCGACACGCCCGCCTCGCCCCCAAAAAACTCCGAGAACATGAGCGACATGGCAAACACCAGCTCGGCCACGCCCAGCGTGATCATGGCAAACGGCGTGCCCGATTTGCGGGTGGTGACCCAGCCCAGCAAAATGGCAAAACCCATGCCCGCCAGACCGCCCACGATGGGCAGCAAGCTGACGGGAATGTACAGCTTGCCACCGCTGACGGCGTTCAGCGCGTGAATGGCCATGTAAGAGCCCAAGCCGGTGTAGACCGCATGGCCAAAACTGAGCATGCCGCCTTGTCCCAACAAGCTGTTGTAGGACAGGCAGGCGATGATGGCGATGCCCATCTGGGCCAGCATGGTGGTCGACAGGTTGCTGGTGAAGACCAGAGGGGCCATCAGCAAAACCAGAGCGAACAGGCCCCAGATGACCCAGCGTCCGACGTTGTAGGGTTTGAATTTGTAAACAGCAGCCATGTCTTAACCCTCGCGTGTGCCCAAAAGACCCTTGGGCCGGAAGATCAAAATCAGCACCAGGAACAAGTACGGCAAGATGGGCGCGACTTGTGACAGCGTGAGCTTGGCAAACGAGTTTTCTTGTGTGGCGGCCGACAAGGCCCAGCCCATGTCTTTGGCCAGTGTCAGGAACGAATAGTCAATGGCCACGGCAAAAGTCTGGATGACACCAATCAGAACCGAAGCGAGGAAGGCACCCGACAAAGAGCCCATGCCGCCCACCACCACCACGACGAAAATGACCGAGCCCACCGTGGCCGCCATGGCGGGTTCGGTGACAAAAGTGCTGCCCCCAATCACGCCCGCCAGACCCGCCAGACCGGTGCCTGCACCAAACACCAGCATGAACACGCGGGGCACGTTGTGTCCCAAAGACTCGACCATTTCAGGGTGTGTCAAGGCCGCCTGAATGACCAGACCAATGCGGGTGCGTGTCAGCAACAGCCACAGGGACACCAGCATGAGCAAAGCCACCAGCATCATGAAACCTCGCGTGGCCGGGAAAGGCGAGCACACCACGCGAACGGCGGCATCGGCTGCACTGCACATCTCGGCAGGCGCATTGCCCCAGACCAAGCTCAAACCGTTGACCGAATGGTTGATCAGCGTGAAAGCCGAGCTGCGCAAAATTTCGGGCGGCGGAAACTCCACCGCTGTGCGCCCCCACACCAGCTGCACCAGTTCCAATGCCACATACGACAGTCCAAAGGTCACCAACAATTCGGGCACATGGCCAAACGGGTGCACTTTGCGCAAGGTGATGCGTTCAAACACCGCGCCGCAAGCGCCCACCAGCAAAGGTGCGACGACCAGCGCAGGCCAGAATCCGATCCACCCCGTCAGGGTGTGGCCGAAATAGGCCCCAATCATGTAAAAGCTGGCGTGCGCAAAGTTGAGCACGCCCATCATGCTGAAAATCAGCGTCAGCCCGGAGCTGAGCATGAAGAGCAACAGTCCGTAACTGAGACCGTTGAGCATGGAGATGATGAAAAACTCCATAAAAACTTTCCAGACCCCCCTGGGTCTAACTGCGTTACCGAAAGTGGGCTTGAACACTCAAACCCTGAACAGCAGGACCCGAAAGCCCATAAAAAAGCCCGATGAACACAATGTTGATCGGGCCTGAACCCTAGCGGCTGGCGCAGCTCAGCATCGAAAGGCTGCGCTGCGCAAGCTCTGCTGCAAAGCAGTCCGGCTTAGCCAGGACGCTTCATCTGGCAACTGGTCGGCGTGCTGGACACATAAGAAGGGAACTCCTTCACGGGTGCCAGCGTCATGCCAGTGTTTTCGGGGCTATAGGGGTACTTCTTGTCCGCTTTTTGCCATACGGTCATGTACAGCGGTTGCTGCAGCTGGTGGTCGGCCTTGCGGATTTCCACTTCGCCATGGTAGCTCTTGTACTTCAGGCCTTCCATGGCCGCAGCCACTTTGGCAGGCTCGGTGGATTTGGCTTTGGCCATGGCTTCACCCAAAGCGCCGAAGATCGAGATCACTGAACCCGTGTAGAAGTCGTCGTTGAACTTGGTTTTGAACTCGGCCATCCACTTGCCAATATCGCCACCCATGTTGTAGTGGCTATAGGCGATCTGGTAAACGCGGCCTGCGCCGCCCTGGCCCAGCGCCGTAGGGGTGCCCGTCACGCCTGTGTAGTAGGTGTAGAACTTGCCGTTGTATCCGCCTTCGTTGGCCGCTTTGACCAGCAAGGCCAGGTCAGAGCCCCAGTTACCGGTGATCACGGTGTCGGCACCCGAGGCCTTGATCTTGGCGATGTAGGGCGAGAAGTCGCGCACCTGGGCCAGTGGGTGCAGGTCTTCGCCAACGATCTGGACGTCGGGACGCTTGCGGGCCAGGTTTTCCTTGGCGAACTTGGCGACCTGGTGGCCGTGCGAGTAGTTCTGGTTGAACAAGTACACCTTCTTGATGTCCTTGTCGTCTTTCATGAAGGTGGTCATGGCCTCGATCTTCATGGAGGTATCGGCGTCAAAACGGAAGTGCCAGTAGCTGCACTTGCTGTTGGTGAAGTCGGGGTCCACGGCCGAGTGGTTCAGGAAGATGATTTCCTTGCCGGGGTTGCGCTCGTTGTGTTTGTTGACGGCTTCGATCAGGGCGCCTGCCACCGACGAACCGTTGCCTTGTGTGATGTAACGCACGCCCTGGTCCATGGCGGCCTTGAGCGCGTTCAAGCTTTCAGCGGGGCTCAGTTTGTTGTCGATGCCGATGACTTCGAACTTGACGCCAGCCGGGTTGGTTTTGCTGAATTTTTCAGCGAAAAACTGGAAGCTTTTGAGCTGGTTGCTGCCCACGGGGGCCATCAGACCCGACAGCGGGTCGATCCAGGCAATCTTGACGGTCTCGCCCTTTTGCGCAAAAGCGCCCATGGAGCAAGCAGCCAAAGCGGCAGCGGCAATCAAACGGGTGGTGGTTTTCATTCAAGGTCTCCTGCGTTGTAAATCAGAACATGGTCAGCGTAACCGCTGCGCCAACAAATGCGCTCGGGGTTTGCCCCTAAGCCATATCACCCGCGCGACTGATTGATCCGGATCACGACGTTTGAAAGGCCCCTTGCGTTTGACCGCCAAGCGCAATTTGGGTTGTCGTAGACATGATGGATGACCTGCCCACCTGACAAACGTGGGTTAAGTTGATGGGGTGCGAAACCTTTATCAACCCAGTGCCATAACTCAGGAGGCAGGTCATGAAACAGTTTAACGATATTTACGTGG